>ERZ773193.207-NODE-207-length-93641-cov-5.770030_pt1 | contig 93641 bp, 91 predicted proteins | sample MGYA00511110_ERZ773193 | MGnify/ENA primary metagenome ERZ773193 (study PRJEB29015, sample SAMEA2737784) | human gut metagenome | biome: human gut; feature: human-associated habitat; material: faeces | place: China | collected 2012 ... | reverse complement strand
GGTTCGATTCCGGTCACCGGCATAAGAGATATCACCTATGTGATATCTCTTTTTTGTGTAATAGGAAATTCTCTAAAATTTATTGTTACACAAAATCTACTATGGATGCGAGTTGTCGCCAATACACGTAAATTATTTTAATAAATTAGGAGAGAAAAATGAAAAATAAACTATTAAGAAGAATTGCAACGGCAGCCGGAGTGCTAACTATGACATGTTTAGTGTTTGGCACTTCAGCAAAAGCTTATGGAAAACAATTAAAGACAAATGTTACAATTACTAAGCTTTCTACAACAACAAAGGGAACAAAACTTCAGTGGAAGTCTAAAAAGAAATATGACAGATATATTGTTTATAGAAGCGTAAATAATGGAACATTTAAAAACGTCGATTATACTACTTCTTTAGAATACATAGATGATGATATAGAGACAGGAGAAAAATATACATATAAAATCAGACCATTAAAGTATAAAAAGCATAACAAAAAAGCTTATGGAAATTACTCGTATGTTTCAGCAGAAATAGTTGCAAAACCTCTAGGGGTTAAGGACGTAAGTGTTGTGGATTTTAAAGACTATAAGTTTGTAACATGGGATTTAAATGATAGTGCGTCAAGTTATGTTTTATATAGAAAAAAAAGTGGTGGTAAGTGGAAGTACATAACGGAATTAGCAGATGACAACGGCTCCTATAAGGATTATGATGCTTCAAAGTCAAAAAAGTATCAGTATAGAATTGCTGTGGTAGAAAACATAAACGATACTATTTATAAAAGTGCTTATACAAAATCATCTTATACCGGTAATTTAAAAGGTATAGATGTTTCATATCATAATGGAACAATTAACTGGAAAAAAGTTAAAAAAGCTGGAATTTCTTTTGCTATGATTAGACTTGGTTATGGAACAAAAAAAGGTGGCATTGTTGATAAGCAGCTAGATTACAATTATAAGAATGCAAAGAAAAATGGAATCAAGATAGGTTTATACCTTTATAGTTATGCTGACAATAACAAGGAAGCAAAAAATGAAGCTAAGTTTACATATAAAATGCTAAAAAGTTATGGCGACATTGATTATCCAATCGCTTTTGACTTTGAAAATGGATATAGAAATAAACGAAAGTACAAGAAATCCAATACAAATATAATCAAAACATATTGCGATTATTTGGAAAATAGAGGCTATGATACCAGTGTGTATTCTTACATGGACTTTTTGAAATATTCAGTGTATTACAAAAAGATATCTGACTATGGAGTATGGCTTGCAAGATGGACACATAATACAAAGAATTTTTATGATGGTGGTATTCCAAATGTTCAAATGTGGCAGTATTCTGATAGAGGAACTGTAAGGGGTATTAATTCAAGAGTAGATTTGAATTGGAATATAATAAAATAGTGTTCATATTCTTTTGATATTATTTTTCATGTCAGATTAAATTATAGTTGATAAAAGTCCGTATATTTATTAAGTTTTAGTTTATGAAGGTTGAGTTAGGACTTCTCGAATTTTCATATATTTACCTATTTTGAACCTTTTCGTATTTTTATTGATTTTTGGTTGACAGAGAAAAGGATATGATGTAAAATAAGCAATGTCGCTAAAATGTGACTTGTGCGTACGTGTAGCTCAGTTGGATAGAGCGTCTGGCTACGGACCAGAAGGCCGAGGGTTCGAATCCTTTCACGTACATAAGAGAGACTCATGATTTGAGTCTCTTTTTTTGTTTAATAAGAAATTCTAAAGGAATTTCTTATTAAATAAAAACGTTCCACAAGGGAGGGGCACTGGTGCGAGAAGAAAATAGTTGTGGGAGGGCACGTACTTGGTGTGTGGAATGTCGCAAGCGACATTCTTTTTTATGTAATAAATACTTAAGTTATAAAATAAAAAACAAAAACTTTGTTGACGGAGGGAATAAAATGTGTTATAAACTATTTGTATTAATCAGAATAGTACAATTAATACACGAGTAATACAATAGAGGAAAAGAAAAAAATAAAGGGGAAGTATAATGCTAGAAACAAAAAATTTAAAGAAAGTATACAAAACAAAAAAAGGTGTTTCTGTTAATGCTTTAAACGGGGTATCTATTAAGTTCCCGGAGAAAGGACTTGTATTTCTTTTAGGAAAGTCAGGAAGTGGAAAATCTACACTTTTAAATTTATTAGGTGGCTTGGATAAGTACGATGAAGGAGAAATAATTATTAAAGGTGTTTCATCTAAAGACTTTAACCAAAGTCATTTCGATTCTTACAGAAATACATACGTTGGATTTATTTTTCAGGAATACAACGTTTTAGAAGAATTTACCGTTGGAGCAAACATTGCATTGGCAATTGAACTTCAGGGACGAAAAGCATCTGATGAAGAAATCAATTCAATTTTAACAAAGGTTGATTTAGAGGGGTACGGAGATAGAAAGCCAAACGAATTGTCAGGTGGACAGAAACAGAGAGTGGCTATAGCAAGAGCCTTGGTAAAGAATCCACAGATTATTATGGCAGATGAGCCTACAGGAGCTTTGGATTCTAAAACAGGAAAACAGGTTTTGGATACATTAAAGAAATTGTCAGAAGAAAAACTGGTAATTGTTGTATCACATGACAGAGAATTTGCTGAAACTTATGGTGATAGAATTATCGAATTGGCAGATGGAAATATCATTGAAGATATGGAAAAGTCGGTGAAGATTGTAGCAAAGCAACGTAAAATAAATGAAGATAATTTACAGTTTAACGACACAACAGTTGTTGTAAAAAAAGGCTATCATTTAACTGAAGATGACAGGATAAAAATTAACGAATATATTGATAGAGTTAATAGCAATTTAAACATTAAGGTTGCTAACGAAAATCAGGGCGGTAGCACAGGAGAGTTTGTAAAAACAGACGAAAGTAAAATTAAATATCAGGACAGAGAATTTAAGTTAATCAAATCTAAACTACCTTTGAAAAATGCATTTAAAATTGGTGCAAGTAGTTTAAAACACAAAAAGATTAGATTGACAATTACAATTTTACTGTCATTTGTGGCGTTTACATTGTTTGCTTTAGCTGATACTTTTGGAAATTATAACCATATAAAAACATGTACAAAATCAATTGTTGATTCAAAAATAAAATACGCTACTGTTTCCAAATCAATTAAAGTAGGCGATGGCACATACAGCTATTGGAACGAATACGGAAACTATTTATCAAAAGGTGATTTGAAAAAAATCAACAAAGAGACAGGTTTGAATTTCACAGGGGTTATAACACCAAGTGAAGAATTGACTTTAGGTAACATCGACACAAATGTAAAATTAACTAAAAATGATTCATATTGTGCATATGCAAATTCAGTGTCAGGTTTTACTACTCTTGATAACAAGAAATTAAAAGAGTACAACTACAAAATGATTGCGGGAAAACTACCAGAAGGAAAGAACAACGACATTGCGTTAAGTGAATATGTTTTTGAAACTTTCAAAAAAGCTGGTTATGTAAATGGAAATAAGACAATAAAGATTAATGATTACAATGATTTAGTTGGAAAAGAAATTGCTATCGGAAAATCAAAATATAAAGTTGTGGGAATTTTTGATACACAGGTTGATTTAAATAGATACAAAGATTTGTCAGGGGATTTAAAAGGAAATTCATCTGCAGAAAATTTAGCATTGTATGCGTTAGGAAATGAACTTGGAAAAATTCAACAGTACAGTCTTTCATCTGTGGCAGTTGTAAGTAGCGAAAAGTTTGCTGAAATCAAAAACGATGTTCCTAATTTTGTTCAGATGATGAACTCATACTTAAATGTATTTGATGATAAGGCTTCAGTAGATGGTGAGTATATTGGAACAATTGACGACATAGATTTAAATGATGTTACATGGCTTGACGGAAAGAAAGATAAGCTTGCAAACAACGAAATAATTGTTGATATTAAGAGCTTTACTTTTGATGAAAACGATGAGACAACTCTTAAAGAAAAATTAGAATACTTAAAAACACATACTTTTACTGTTTATACAGGAGATGATGAGGATACTAAGAATCTGGAAAAATGTAAGGTTGTTGGTGTTTTAGATTATAGCAAGGGCGAAGATAAATACCAGGGCGTTTACATTGTTCCTGAGAATATATTTGGTTACAGCGAAGAGTGGACAAAAGGAAAAGGTGATTATGATTTTGCAGTAACAGCAATGCCTAAAAAAACTTCTGATATAGAAGATATTGTAAAATATTGCTACACAATTAGAGATGGTGTTAAATACCAGATGCAGAACTCGGTAACATACGAATTAGATACAGTTGATGAAATTTTAAAAGTAATGTCAAAGGTATTTTTCTATGTGGGACTTGGATTTGCCTTGTTTGCAATGATTATGCTTTCTAATTTTATTGCAACAAGTATTTCATACAAGAAGCAGGAAATTGGTATTTTAAGAGCCATTGGTGCAAGAAGTAATGATGTATTCAGAATTTTCTTTGCAGAAAGTTTTGTTATTGCAATGGTTAATTTTGTATTAGCATGTACAGCAACGGGAGTTGGAACAGCAATTTTAAACGGCTTGTTTAGAAGCAGGGTAGGAATTTTAATTACTGTTTTGAATTTTGGTATAAGACAGATTGCACTATTATTCATTATTAGTATAGGTGTTGCAGTAGTTGCAAGTTTCATACCGGTTTACAGGATTGCATCAAAGAAACCAATCGAGGCAATTAGAAATAAGTAAACTGTAATTGAATACAGATAATTTAGAAAAATAATAAGGCAGATAAAAACGGTAGAGAAAAACGATAAACTTTAATTGGAGAACATTAATGGACCACACATATTATAGTCAAAGTTCAAGAGGCGAAATCTTTGGTGGAGGCATCCGCCGAAGACGACGCCGCAAGAAAAGAAGATTTTAAAAATTATTCATTATTTTAATGCTGATTGTAATATGAATTGCAGCATACAGAACAAGCGGTATTAGTCAGTTCATAAAGAAACAGGCTTCCAGGAAAATTAAGATTGCTGACATTGGAAATGCAGAACAAAAAGAAATGATAAAAATATGAAAAACTTAATAACAAAAAAGTATGAAAAATAAAAATGAAGAAAACAACAAAAAGAAAAGTATGAAAAACCGAAAGTGCTAACTAAAAGGAAAAAAGGAAAAAATAATGGGGGAAAACAGTTTTGCAATTATAGCATGAATAAAAAAGAAATATGTAACCATAATATCTAATGCAAAATGTATTAAACATTTTTTTAGGAGGTTATTATGGCAAAGAAATATTCAAGTTCAAAGAATGCGTATGATTGTAATGATTCTGTAAATGAAGCTGATACAAACAAAGCTTCAAGTAAGAACTCAGCTAAAAATTCAAGCAAGAATTCTTATTCATCAGAATCAGCAAAGAATGATTATGGCAACAAGGCATCAACAGATAGTTACAATGATGAAGCATCAGATGATGCAAGTGATTGCAAGAACTGTAGATAACAAAAGAAAGCCTACAATCTTTAACAGGTTGTAGGTTTTCTTTTTACGTACTGGGAAATAAAGTACAACAGTAAATATAAAATGCCAAATGCCAAATGGTCAGGCAACTTTGTTGAATTTTGAAATATAATAGTTATATAAATTATTAGTGGATATGAACATGGGAAAATTCAATTATATATCATTAGAAGAAGCACGAACCAGAGCGATGGAAGAAAAATATATTGTCGCAGATTTGAGAAGTCCCCAGGAATTCTATTACTCACACGTTGACAATGCCATTAACGTTCCGAATCCAACAGTTGAAAAAATAGCACAGTACAATAAGAAAGATTACACATGGATTCTATATTGCAGAAGAGGTAGTCTAAGTTTCAAACTGGCAAGTGAATTATCAGATTGCGGATATAAGGTACTGGCTGTTGTGGGCGGTTACAAGGAGTAAAAGTAGAACTTGGGTTACTAAATATAGGCAGGATTAAGGAATGATACTATTGTGGTTCATGGGAATAATGTTCCTGCATTGTTGCGGAATGTTATTGTGGCTGTAAGAGAATGTCACTTCGGCTGTTAAAGTTGACATCGCAAACTATTGTTATTATTATTGAAGAAGTAGCGAAAAAAAGTTAATAGGCAATTAAAAAAATACAACAAAGATAGGAAGATAAATGGATAATTTAACATTAGTAGCACCATGTCATTTTGGTGTTGAATCAGTATTAAAAAGAGAAATTTTAGATTTAGGATATGAAATAATCAAGGTTGAAGATGGCAGAATCACATACAAAGGTGACAGCCTTGCAATTTGCAGATCAAACGTTTTTTTGCGGACGGCAGAACGTGTTTTAATTCAAATTGGAAGAGTTAAGGCAACAAGTTATGATCAACTGTTTGAGGAAGTAAAAAAGCTTAATTGGTCAGATTTTATTCCAGCAGACGGAAAGTTCTGGGTTAAGAAAGCAAGTACTGTAAAGAGCAAACTTTTTAGCCCTTCAGACATACAGAGAATTGTGAAGAAGGCAATTGTTGAAAGTCTGAAAATAGACTATAAAGTAAATTGGTTTGACGAAGATGGAAGTGAGTACCCAATTAGAGTATTCTTTTACAAGGATGAGGCAATTATTGCCCTTGACAGTACAGGTGAGTCGTTGCACAAGCGAGGTTATAGAAAGTACACAGCTAAGGCACCTATTTCAGAGACATTAGCAGCAGCTCTTATTATGCTTACTCCATGGCACAAGGATAGAATTTTAGTTGATCCTTTTTGTGGATGTGGAACATTTCCAATTGAGGCAGCCATGATTGCAGCTAACATTGCCCCTGGAATGAATAGGGAATTTACAGCAGAAGAATGGACAAATATTATAGACAAAAAAGACTGGTATCAGGCAATTAATGAGGCAAATGATTTAATTGACGATGATATACAGGTAGACATTCAGGGGTACGATATTGATAAGGAAATGGTGGAATATTCACGTAAAAATGCAGAAAATGCAGGTGTGGACCATTTAATTCATTTTCAGACAAGACCTGTGGAAAAATTAAGTCACAGCAAGAAATATGGATTTATAATTACAAACCCTCCTTACGGCGAAAGACTTGAGGAGAAGTCTGCTTTGAAACCACTTTACAGAACCATAGGGGAAAGATACAAGAGTTTGGACAGTTGGTCTGCGTTTATTATTACATCTTACGAGGATGCAGAAAAGGATATGGGAATAAAAGCAACTAAAAACCGTAAGATATATAATGGAATGTTGAAAACATATTTCTACCAGTTTATGGGACCAAAACCACCTAAAAAAGGAAAAGTGAATGAAAAGAAAGAAAATAATTAAATTAATTATTTGGGGAATTGGACTGGTTTGTATTATCGGAATTGCTAATTTTATAATTACAAGCGGTACTGTTGAAAGAAATTCAGCAGATTATGAAAAAGCTAAAATAAAAAATTGGAATGCCGTAATGGCAAAAAGCTCCAACAAAAAAGTAATTAATTTACAGGTTGATAATAAAAAAATAGAATCGAAAGATTATACGCTTTATATGAGTGACAACATGAATCTGATGATTCCAATTAATATAATAATGGATGTTTTTGACTGTTCCCAAAATATTTATGATAACAAAAGGGTAATAGTTGAAAAAGGCAGAAACATTGCGGTTATGTATATTGGAAAAGACACAATAATTTTTAACGACAACCAGTACAAATTACAGGATAAAGTCGTAAGAAAAAATGGAACAGTTTACATACCTGCAAATATTTTTAAGGATTATTTTAATTATAAATATACATGGGACAGCCATCTAAATAAGGCGTTTATGAATGACAGGGCAGTGAAGGATTCAAAGCTACCTGCAAGATATAGTTACATTGACAAAAAGAGAGCGGTGGAAGTTAAGGACCAGGGAAATTATGGAACATGTTGGGCTTTTGCAACTTTGACGGCTCTTGAAACATCACTTATGCCTGAAGAAAAATTGGATTTTTCTGAGAATAATTTGGTATACAATAATGACTTAGGAAATGACATTCAGGACGGGGGTGACTATATGATGGCAATGTCATATTTAATGGCATGGAAAGGCCCTGTTTTAGAAAAAGACGACAAATATGGAAATGAAACTTACAACAAGAATGCCAAAGTTGTAAAGCATGTTCAGGAGGCTCAAATTATTCCCGAAAAGGATTACGAACAGATAAAAGAAATGGTTTACAAATACGGCGGTGTTGAAACTTCAATGTACATGTCAATGAGTAATGCTGATATGTCGTCAGTTTATTATAACGAGACAGAACATGCCTATTGTTACAAGGGAAATAATAAGCCAAATCACGATGTTGTAATAATTGGCTGGGATGATAATTATTCAAAAGAATTGTTTAATGATACGTCAATAAAAGGTGACGGGGCTTTTATTTGCATGAACAGTTGGGGAGAAGATTTTGGCTATAAGGGAACTTTTTACGTTTCTTATTATGATGACCTTATTGGAAAAAATAACGTTTGTTACACAAAAGTAGAAGACACTGATAATTACAAGAGTATATATCAAAGCGATTTGTGTGGCTGGACGGGAACCATGGGCTTTCAAAATGAGCCTACAGTGTATTTTTCAAATGTTTTTAAGGCAAAGGCTGACGATAAAATTAAGTCGGTTGGTTTTTACGGCACAGATACTAATTTGAAATATGAAGTATTTGTATGCACAGACTACAAAAATAATGCTTCATTAAACGAGCGTAGTCATGTTGCAGCAAGGGGAAAATTGACAAATAAAGGCTTTTACACAATTGAGCTGGACAAAGAATATGCTGTGAAGAAAAATCAGAAATTTGCCATTATTATAAAAGTAACCAACAATAACAATGATAATGTATTTAAGTTGATACCGGTGGAAATGCAAACAAAATCAATGGAAGGGAAGGTAGACCTAACAGATGGGGAGGGCTATTTTAGCTCCAGTGGTGTTAATTGGCAGTCTGCCGAAAATCAGGGTTGTAATATATGTTTAAAAGCCTATGGGGCAAATTAACCGGGGATATTCCCCAAATATAAACCGCAAAACAGGCTGGAACACATTATGTACAAAACTGTTAGAATAAAGTAAAAAAACACGTGATATGAGCGATTTTGGACGAAATATTACGTGTTAAAAGCTTTAATATACATAATTGTTACATAGAAAGAAACAAAATGAACCTAGTTCCCTTTGTTTCTGACAAATGGCACTGATTTAAAGACGGTGGCAATACGTATAATACGAGAAAGGAACAAAGCATGAAAAAGATAATTTTTGCAACTACAAACGAAAATAAAGTTCGTGAAGTAAGAATGATGATGGATGGACTGGATGTAGAACTTTGCACAATGAAAGAAGCAGGAGTGGATGTTGACATTGTGGAAGACGGGACAACTTTTGAGGAAAATGCCATTATTAAGGCGAAAACGATAATGGAAATAACAGGAGAAATCGCAATTGCCGATGACTCAGGGTTAGAAGTAGATTATTTAGATGGGGCACCGGGAATTTATTCTGCAAGATTTTTAGGGGAAGATACCAGCTACGATATAAAAAATAACTATATTATCGAAAAATTAAAAGATGCAAAGGGAAAAGAGCGTAGTGCAAGATTTGTGTGTGCCATGGCTGTAGCTTTCCCAAATGGCGAAATTTCGACCTGTAAGGGCGTAATTGAAGGCTTGATTACATACGAGCAAAAAGGAACAAACGGATTCGGATATGATCCTATTGTTTATGTGCCTGAATTTGAGATGACAACAGGCGAAATGACTCCTGAATTAAAAAACAGTATTAGTCATAGGGGAAAAGCATTAGAACAAATGAAAGAAATTTTGAAAGGAAAACTTTAAGATTATGAAAAAGGTAATAATTATTAGCGACTCACATGGAAATTTAGATAATGTTAGAAAAATTGTTGAAAAAGAGAAAAATTATGATATGGTAATTCATCTTGGGGATTTAATTGGACAGGATGATTTACTAAAAGAAATTTGCAAATGTGAAATAAAATGTGTAAGAGGAAATTGTGATTTAATGTCAGAAAATCCACTTTTTGATGTTGTAGAAGTTGAAAAAAATAAAATTTTTATAACTCATGGGCATTGTTTTGGTGTAAATTTTGGCGTGGAAAAATTATGTTACGCAGCAGAAGAAGAGGGCTGCAAAATTGCAATGTATGGTCACACTCATTATCCGGCAAATTCTGTCTATGGTGGCATAATCGTAGTAAATCCGGGCAGTGTGAGCCAACCAAGACAATTAAATCACAAGCCAACTTATGGAATTTTGACGGTAGATGACAGTGGAAAATTGGACGTTAGAATACAGTATGTTTAGCCGTAGAAATCAGGTTAAAAAAATTTTTGAAAAAAAATTAAAAAAACGCTTGACTTTATTTGGCACTTACCCTATAATTACTCTTGCGTTGTGAAACACAAGGCGACACAAAAACACAGAACGGGGTGTGGCTCAGCTTGGCTAGAGCGCCTGATTTGGGATCAGGAGGTCGCAGGTTCGAATCCTGTCACCCCGATGTTTTGCGGGTGTAGTTCAGTGGTAGAACACCAGCCTTCCAAGCTGGATATGTGGGTTCGATTCCCATCACCCGCTTTTTTGATGCAATGAAATCGATCATGGTAATTGTAAGAAACAATTATTGTGGTCGATTTTTTGTATAATAAGGATTTATGAAGTGATTTCTTATTATACAAAAACGTTCCACTAGGGAGGCATCTTCGTGAAAGAAGAAAATAGCTGCAAATGGGAACGCATTCGGTGTGTAGAATGTGACAAGCAACATTCTTGGGCTGGCTTTACTTTTTATGGAAATATTTTTCTTATAAAAAGTTCATGGAAATTTTGACAATTATTTCATATTAAACTATTGTTGTATTAGCAAAAACAAGGAGCGTAAAATGAAAGTTTTATTAGTAGCAATAAATGCAAAATATATACATTCTAATTTGGCTGTGTACAGTCTAAAAGCTTATGCCGAAAAATACGGTCTAAACAAGCACCAAATTAAAATAAAAGAATACACAATAAATCAATATCCGGAGGAAATATTGTCTGACATATATTCGGAGAAGGCAGATGTGGTGGGCTTTTCCTGTTATATATGGAACATTGCACTTACCAAGGAAGTTATTAATGACTTGAAAGTGGTAGCTCCCAAAACCATTGTAATAGTGGGCGGACCGGAGGTTTCTTATAATCCAAGAAATGTGCTTATGGAAAATCCGGCAATAGATTACGTTATGTGTCAGGAAGGGGAGGAGCCTTTTAAGGAATTTTTGGATAACTACGATGACGAGTTGACGGACAAAAATATAAAAGGGTTGGTTTATCGTCAGGGCAACGAAATTATTGAAATTCCAAATACATGCCCTATGGATTTGTCGAAGGTTCCTTTTGTGTACAAGGACATGAAGGATTTTGAAAATAAAATAATCTATTATGAAACAAGTAGAGGTTGCCCTTTTTCATGCAGTTATTGTCTTTCATCCATAGATAAAAGAATTCGCTTCAGGGATATAGATATAGTCAAAAAAGAGTTGCAGTTTTTCCTTGATAACAACACTGCACAGGTAAAATTTGTGGATAGAACTTTTAACTGTAACAAAAATCACGCCATGGAAATCTGGCAGTATATAAAAGACCACGACAATGGAATTACCAATTTCCATTTTGAAATAGCGGCTGATTTAACGACAAAAGAAGAACTTGAATTAATGAAAACAATGAGACCAGGGTTGATTCAGTTAGAAATAGGCGTTCAGTCGACTAATGAAAAAACACTTGAAACCATTAACAGAAAAACGGATATTAAGGAAATTGAAGAAATAACGTCTGTTATAAAAAAAGGAAAAAATATACATCAGCATTTAGATTTGATTGTTGGACTTCCTTATGAAGATTACCAATCTTTTGGAAAATCTTTTAATGATGTTTACAGAATGAAACCGGACCAGCTACAGTTAGGATTTTTGAAGGTTTTGCATGGCTCAATGATGGAAGTTGAAGCAACAAAATATGAAATAGAATATAGTAAGAGACCACCTTATGAGGTACTTAAAACTAAGTGGGTATCTTTTGATGACGTACTGAAATTAAAAGAAGTTGAGGCTGTAGTAGAAATTTATTACAACAGTTTGCAGTTTGTAAATACAATGGAGGCATTAGACAAGTATTTTGAGACGCCCTTTGAAATGTTTGAAAAGCTGGGAGAGTTTTATAAGCAAAACAGTGAGAATGGCGTGAAACATTCAAGAGTAAATAGATACAATTTGCTTCTTGAATTTATCGAGAAAACATTGAATTTGCAAAATGAAGAGTTAGAGAGGTTCAGGGAACTTCTCACATTTGATTTCTATTTAAGAGAAAATGCAAAATCAAGACCGACCTTTGCCAAAAATCAGGAACAGTATAAGAAGCAAATTAGAAGTATTTACAGAAATGAAGCATTGCTTGAAAAGATGGATTTCTATAAAGAATTCAATTCAAAGCAGTTTGAGCACATGACACACATTGAGGTGATTGACGGTAAGTATTTATTGTTTGATTACAAAAACAGAGATCCGTTATCAAAGGCAGCAAATATTATAAATGTAACAAAGTATGTTGATGGGAATGAATAGAGAGAAGGAGTATTAATGGATTTAATAAAAGATTACGTTTGTGTTGATATAGAAACAACAGGCGTAAGACCAAAGTGGGACAGAATTATAGAAATTGGAGCCGTAAAAGTAAGAGACGGCAGGAAAGTTGAAACTTTTTCTAAACTTATATATCCAGGAATACCAATTCCTGAACGAATTACAGATTTAACTGGTATTACAAACGAAATGATTAAGGGACAGGATAAGATCCAGCAGGTTCTACCTGAGTTTATTGAATTTGCAGGAGATGACTTACTTTTAGGACATAATATAAGATTCGACTATAGCTTCCTTAAACAAAATGCCATAAACGAAAAACTGACTTTTGAAAAATCAGGTATGGATACCCTAAAAATTGCAAGAAAACTTCTACCTGATTTAGAAAGCAGGGCATTGGATTTCTTGTGTGAGCATTATGGAATAAAAGATGAAAATCATCATAGAGCGTTTAATGATGCAAGTGTTACGTCACAATTATATTTGATTTTGTTAGAGCAGTTTGGAGAAACTAATCCGGAAGTTTTTAAGCCTTACGAGTTTTCTTACAAGGTTAAGAAAATGCAGTCAATTACGGATAAACAGAAAAAATATTTACGTGATTTAATGAATTATCACCAAATAAAAATGGATTTTGACATTGATACGCTAACAAAGAATGAAGCATCTAGAAAAATAGACAAAATTCTTTCTGAAAAGGGCAAAATTTTTGACTAGGACAAATAACATAGTTATGGTATACTTTCCTAAAGTAGGGTGCCATAGTAGGCACAAAATCTGTAAAAATAAAGCAAAGAGGTGAAAAAATGAACTTTTTTTATAACAAAAAGAATCAGAAAATAATAGCAGGAGCAATTGCATTAATACTTGTTGTAGCTATGGTTGTAACATTGGTTGCAAGTTTTTAATTAATCTGATTAATTATGTTGGCTTGCATTTTTTGGAATACGCAGGCCGACATTTGAATAAAAATACAAATAAGAAAATAAAAACTAATTTACAAAAGGAAAACACTCGGAGGAAAAATGAAAGGATTAAAGAAAATATGCATTATCCTTTGTGTAGTGATGATGCAATTAGGCATAGGTTATGTGGTAAATGCAGCAGAAGACTCTGATGAAGTAGTTAAAGAAGGAGTTAAAATCGATTCTGTTAATGTTGGTGACATGACAGAAAAGGAAGTAAAAAAAGCCGTAAAGAGCCATGTGAAGAAAAAAACAAACATAAAAGTACAGTTACGGATTAACAAGGACAAAATTACTACTACCTTGAAAGATTTGGGCTACAAGTGGGAGAATAGGGAACTTGTGGAACAGGTAATGGAAGTAGGAAAACAAGGTAATGTTATAAAAAGATACAAGGACAGTGTTGATTTAAAGAAAAATGGTAAGACATTTGAACTGAAAATGGGCATTGACCAGAAGAAAATGAAAGCAAAATTGGAAGAGTTATGTAAAGCTTTTAACGTTGATGCAAAAAATGCTTCTTTAGAGGCAACAGGTCATGGATTTAAGATTATTGCTGAAAAAGAAGGCTGTGAAGTGGATTATGAAACGACAGTAAATCAGCTTGTTTCATACATAGAAAAACAGTGGGATAAGAAGTCTGCCATTCAGTTAGAAGCAACTACAAAGATTACAAAACCTAAGTACACAACAAAGGATTGTAAGAAAGTTTCTAACACACCAATGGGTAGTTATACAACGCAGTTTACTGCAGGTGTTGTAAACCGTAACGCAAACATCAGAAATGGTGCAGAAAAGTTAAACGGCAACGTTGTATATCCGGGAGAAAGATTCTCATGTAATGAACATTTAGTACCATGGACAGAGGACAATGGCTGGAAGCCGGCAGGTACATATTCAGAAGGTTCTGTGGTTGATAGTTTAGGTGGAGGAATCTGTCAGGTATCAAGCACTTTATACAATGCTTTACTTAATGCAGAAATTAAGGTGGTTGAGAGATATCCACACTCAATGGCAGTATCTTATGTTCCATTATCAGCGGACGCTGCATTAGCAGGTGATTACAAGGATTTAGTTTTTGAAAATAACACAGATGCACCAATTTATGTGCAGGGTGTTTATACAGAAGGTGCTATAACATTCAACATTTATGGTCATGACACAAGAAAGAAAGGTCATTCAGTTGAATATGTAAGTAAGACTACCAAGACTATTCCAATTAAGACGGCAACAAAGAAGGATCCAACATTACCGGCAGGAACAAAGAAAGTTACACCGGGTCATGTAGGTTATGTTGCTGAATTATACAAGATTACATACGAGAACGGAAAACAGGTAAGCAAAGAATTAGTACATACAAGTACATACGCAATGGCACCGACAACAACTTTAGTAGGTACTAAGAATACTAGCTCAAGTACAAAGAAAAGTCCAAGCAAGGATAAAGACAAAAAATCTGAATAAGGTGGTACATCTATGAAAACAGAAAAAATTTCTGAAATCGCTTATAAGCGTTCAGTTTTAAAAAAAGTTACTGACAAAACTGAGGGAATAAAAGTGGGTGTAGATGCGTCATATATTAAGTTAGAAGATGTTACGGCAGTAATGTCTTCTAATTTTATATTAAGCTGGTTTAAAGGCGCGGAAGAGTTCTACGTTCAAAAATCAATAAATGAAATTTATGTGGCGGGCGGCACGCCTAAATACCTTCAGTTGGAAATAACAATACCGGAAGAGTTTCCTGAAAAACAACTGGGACGAATAGTACGCAATTTTAATGAAAGTGCCCAAATGCATTCGTTACAAATTATGCAATGCAAAACTTACATTAGTGACATTACAGAACCTATGGTTCATATAAATGTATTAGGCATAGCAGAAAAAACATGGTCCACCTCAGATATAAAACCGGGCATGGAAGTAGTTATGGCAGGCACAATTGCAATTGGTGCCACATCAATAATGACGAAAAAATATTTGAACCAAATAAAAGAAAAGTTTAACGCTAAGTTTGTGGATGATTGCTTGGAAATAAGTGATTTTACAGATGTGAAACCAATCATGGATGCGGTGCTGGAATCAGATGGCAAGAATGTATCCTATACGGAAGAACAAGGCGAACAGGCACGATGTGATGGGAAAAGTATTAAGGTTAAATATTGTGGAAAAGAACATTGCAAGTTTGCACATTGTGTGGGAGATAGAGGCGTTTTCTCAAGTGCGTGGGAATTAGCATCTGCCATAGATAAAGGCATCCGGATAGAACTTGAAAAGATTCCTGTTTGGCAGGAGACAGTTGAGATAGCAGAATTGTTTGATTACAATCCTTATCTGGTTGACGGCACAGGGGCTGTGCTTTTTGTTACAGAAAATGGAACCGGGTTAGCTGCATTGCTAAATGACAATGGATTTTATGCAAATGTTATTGGAAAAATCACTGACGGAAACGATAGAGTGGTTGTACATGGTGACGAGAGAAGGTTTTTGGAGCCACCAAGACATAACCAGCTAGAAGAAGTTTTCCAAAAGTATAAGTAAAGCTATTTTATTGATTTGTATATATGATGTTAAAAAAAATCAAAAAAATATAAATAAAAGTCTATGTTAATATATGTAACTTGTTGTATAATGGCAAGGTACGACAAATTTTTTAGTAAAGGAGATTATGGCATGAAAGAAGGCAAGAGAGAAGAAATTTTAAGATTAATTGAAAACAAAAGCAGAATCGATCTTAAAGAGGCCGCGATTTTGTTAGGTATGGAGGAAGCAGAAGTCGCCAATGCCATAGCGGACATGGAGAAAGAAAAAGTAATATGCGGATATTACACTATGATAGATTGGGAAAAGACTAACGAAGACAGAGTTACAGCTTTAATTGAGGTAAAGGTTACACCACAAAGAGGAACAGGTTTTGATGACATCGCTGACAGAATTATGAGATATGACGAAGTTAAGGCAGTATATTTAATGTCAGGTGGCTTTGACTTCACAGTAATTATTGAAGAAAAGACAATGAAGGAAATTGCTCAGTTTGTAACAAGCAAACTTTCAACTCTTGATTCAATATTAAACACAGCAACACATTTTATACTTAAAAAATACAAGGATTATGGAACGATTCTTGTAGAAGACAAAGAAGAAAGGATATTGGTGACACCATAATGAGAGACCCATTGTCAAAAATAATGACTGATATTAAGCCATCGGGAATTAGAAAATTCTTTGACATTGTTAGTGAAATGAAAGATGCAATTTCTCTAGGTGTTGGAGAACCTGATTTTGATACCCCATGGCATATAAGAGAAGAAGGTATTTACTCTTTAGAGAGAGGCAGAACATTCTATACATCCAATGCAGGATTAAAAGAATTAAAAATCGAGATATCAAACTATTTAAAAAGAAAAATAAATGTAGAATATGACTATAATCACGAAATAATGGTTACAGTAGGAGGTAGTGAAGCTATTGATTTGGCCATGAGAGCCATGCTTGATCCAGGAGATGAAGTGTTAATACCACAGCCAAGTTATGTTTCATACGTTCCTTGTGCACAGCTTATTCACGCTGTACCTGTAATTATTGAATTAAAAGAAGAAAACGAGTTCAGACTTACAAAGCAGGAATTGCTTGACGCTATTACTGATAAAACAAAAATGCTTGTAATGCCTTTCCCAAATAACCCAACAGGTGCAATTATGGAGAAAGAAGACTTAGAAGAAATCGCAAAAGTCTGCGTGGAAAAAGACATTTTTGTTTTGTCTGATGAAATTTATTCGGAACTTACATATAAGGATAAGCATGTGTCAATTGCATCGATGCCTGGAATGAAAGAAAGAACAGTTGTAATTAACGGTTTTTCAAAATCATATGCAATGACAGGTTGGAGATTGGGATATGCAGCTGCCCCACAGGTGATTTTAGAACAAATGCTTAAGATACACCAGTTTGCAATAATGTGCGCACCAACAACGAGCCAGTACGCAGCAGTAGATGCATTACGAAACGGCGACAAAGATGTTGAAAAAATGTGCGAAGCATATAATCACAGAAGAAGATATCTTTTATACGAATTTAGGGAGATGGGCTTAGATTGCTTTGAACCATACGGAGCATTTTATGTTTTCCCTAGCATAAAGAAATTTGGCATGACATCTGAAGAGTTCGCAACAAGATTATTGGAGGAAGAGAAAGTGGCAGTTGTTCCAGGAACAGCTTTTGGTGACTGTGGCGAAGGCTTCCTTAGAATATCATATGCATATTCTTTAGAAAATTTAAAAATTGCAATAGTACGAGTAAAAGACTTTGTTAAGCGACTAGAGCAGGAACAGAAGAATGATTAATTAGATGACTAATTACTGCCAACTAAAAATTCTTATTACAAATGAAAGTGTGCATTAGTCAAAATAATGTTGGAGAGAAGAATATATGAATATTGTTTTATTAGAACCTGAAATCCCACAAAATACAGGAAATATAGGAAGAACATGTTGTGCCACAGGCACAAAGCTGCATCTTATAGAACCAATGGGGTTCAGAATTAACGAGAAATCATTAAAAAGAGCAGGCATGGATTATTGGGACGATTTGGATGTTACAATTTATGATTGCTACAACGATTTTGTAGAGCAGAATCCAAATGCAAAAATTTGGTATGCAACTACAAAAGCACCAAAAAGATATTCAGATGTGGAATTTGGTCCAGATGATTACATTATGTTTGGAAAAGAAAGTGCAGGAATTCCTGAAGAAATTTTGGTAGACAACAAAGAACAGTGCATCAGAATCCCAATGAATCCTGAAATTCGTTCTTTGAATCTGGCAAATTCAGTGGCAATTGTTTTATACGAAAGTTTAAGACAAAATAATTTTGCAGGAATGCAGATGGAAGGACATCTTCATCATTTACATTGGAAGTAAAAGCAAAATAAAAGAAAAATCAAAAAGAGCATCCCTAGTAAGCTTAAATCTAAATTGTCATTATAAAATTAAATTCTAATTATATAAGATTAAATCCTTAAATTATTATATTGAAATAGTAATTGTATTTTGATAGAATTGAACCGTTTAAGGTATTTTAGGACGGAGACGGAATAGGACCAATGACAAAATGTATAAGGGAGGATTTTGACAATGTCAAAAGAAAAAATCAATGTCGGTAAGGAACCGGTATATGATGCAAGAAAATTAGGTTACGGCAAAATGGGCGTTCTTGGTTTTCAGCACATGTTTGCCATGTTTGGGGCAACAGTAACAGTACCACTTTTAACAGGACTTAATGTTCAAACAACACTTTTAATGGCAGGTCTTGGAACTTTATTATTTCATTTATTAACAAAATTTAAAGTTCCTGCATTTTTAGGCTCATCATTTGCATTCTTAGGCGGATATGCAACAGTAGCACCTATGGCAAAAGATGGTTCTGCAAATTTAGAAATGTTACCATACGCATGTTTAGGTGTAGTTTTTGCAGGCTTGCTGTATTTAGTGCTTGCATTATGTATTAAGTTAATAGGTGTTTCAAAAGTTATGAAATTATTCCCACCTGTTGTAACAGGACCTATTATTATTGCAATTGGTCTTTGCTTGGCACCATCAGCACTAAATAACTGTGTAACATGTTGGCCACTTGCTATTATTGCATTGGCAATTGTAATTTTCTTCAATATTTTGGGAAAAGGAATGACAAAGATTATTCCTATTTTATTAGGAGTAGTTGGAGCATATTTAATCGCTTTGATTTTCGGTAATGGATTTGGTGTTAGCTGGATTACACCAATTGACACAGACTCTATTGCAAAAGCAGCTTGGATTGGTTTTCCTATTGACTGGAGTCAGACAATTTTTGGTGGTGTAGATTATGCTGACACAGCAAAAATCACAACAGCATTAACAACAATGATTCCAATTGCCATTGCAACAATGATGGAACATATTGGTGATATTTGTGCTATCGGAGCAACAGTTGGAAAAGATTATATCAATGATCCGGGACTTCACAGAACTTTAATCGGTGACGGACTTGCAACATCATTATCATCATTATTCGGTGGACCTGCAAATACAACATACGGAGAAAACACAGGTGTTCTTGCTTTATCAAAAGTATACGATCCAAGAGTTGTAAGAATTGCAGCATATATTGCAATTGTATTTTCATTCTGCCCTAAGTTCGCAGCAGTAATCAATGCTATGCCAATGGGAATTGTTGGTGGTATTTCATTTATCCTTTACGGAATGATTGCGGCAATCGGTGTAAGAAACGTAGTTGAAGCCGGAGTTGATTTCCAGAAGTCAAGAAACGTAATTGTTTCAGCAGTAATATTTGTATGTGCTTTAGGAATTAACTTTAGTGACGCAGGTGCAGCAACATTTACAGTCGATGGTGTAACAATTAGCCTTTCAGGTTTAGCAGTTGCAGCTTTAGTAGGAATTATACTTAATGCAATATTCCCTGAAAAAGATGAAGTTAAGTCAATTGATTTAAAATAAAATCGAAAAACAAAGAGTTAAGCTTAACATATACTGATAAAAATATACAAAGTTAGGCTGAAGACAAACTGATAAAAATCAAGAATATAAAAAGTAAGTTAAGACATTCTGATAAAATTAAATATTTAAAAAGTAAGTTGAAGACGTACTAATAATAAAGAAAAGGTTCTACTTAGTTCTTAAATTTATAAAATGTATCAGAAAATTAGAATGAAAAATCTAATGCTGATATAATTTGATTAAATTAGAACACGTAGAATCTTTTCTCTATTTAATAAGAAATGTTTCCCTAGGGATACACAATTGAATGTTTATACAAAAACTTTCTACAATAATGTAATCTTTCTTTTTGAAACTTCTATAAGCTTATCTTTTCGCATTTTCTGTAATTCTCTGCTCATGGCACTTCGGTCTACGGACAAGTAGTCTGCCATATCACTTTTGGTAAAAGGTAATTCAAAAGTTTTGGAATTATTTTGTCTTGCCAGGATTTCAAAATAGCATAGAATACGTTCTCTAATGGAACGTTGGCTGAGAACTTCCAAATGCTCACATATTTGCTTGGTCTTATCCTGAATCATTAACAAAACATTACTTACAAGTTGGCTGTGGTGTGCGCAGGCTTTTTCACAACGTTTTATTAAATGTTCGTAATCAATGTATCTGATTAAACATGAATCAGTGGCTTCAACAGTAATAGTGTCTTTGGGAACATGAAAATAAAAAAGTCCGCCAAAAATATCCCCTTCATTTAAATTCTCTAAAATTGTTCTGGAACCGTTAGGAAGAATGTCGACTACGCACGCTGAACCACTTTCAACTATACCAATGCCTTTATTATCGCTGGCAAAAAAGGAAATAATCTCGCCGTTAGAATACTTTTTCGTAGTTGAATGAAAACAATGCATCATTGAAGTCTGAGATTCTTCGCTTATATTATAAAAAAGTTTACTTTTTTCCATAAATCACCTCATAAAAATACATTAATGTGAATAATTATTCTAAATAATTATGTATAATCTTACAAAATTTATATAGAAAAAATATAACAAAAAAATAAAAAAGTTGCAATTGCAACAGAAATAAAAAATAAATTCTTTATAATTAAAATTGTAAAGTAAGCATATGCAGAAATACTAACACTTATTGAAGAATCTTGCACTATTTACATAGTGAAAAAAAGAAATTTGCATTAACAAAATATTCATCGTTTTATGATTGCAAAACCATTTATAAAGTGTTATATTATTCACAGTTAGTGAAAATGACGTTTTATGTGTGTTACTGCGTTTATTCGACGCACAAGTCATTAAGTTATCACGTTATACTAACTAGAATATAATGGAGGTGAACTTATGGATACTATTACATGCATAAAAACAAGAAGAAGCATTAGACAGTTTAAGGAACAGGAAGTTACAAAAGATGTTCTTGAAGATATAGTACAAACTGCTTCATTTGCTCCATCTTGGAAAAACACACAGACTACCCGTTATATTGCCATAACGGACCCTAAAGTCAAAGCCAGATTGGCAGAGGAAGGTTGCAAGGATTATCCTTTTAATCAGAAGAATATTAATACAGCACCTGCAATAATTGCAACTACAATTGTTGACAAACGCTCGGGCTTTGAAAGAGACGGTAGTTATTCTACTGTTCGTGAAGATAACTGGCAGGCATTTGATAATGGAATTGCTACACAGACATTGTGTTTGGCAGCTCACGAGAGAGGCTTGGGGACAGTTATAATGGGCTTGTATGACATTAACAAGGCAGAAGAAATCTTAGAAGTTCCGGAAGGACAGAAGCTTATGGCTTTAGTTGCTGTAGGTTATCCTGATGAAGAACCGGTTGCTCCAAAGAGAAAGACCGTAGAAGATTTACTTACGTTTCGTTAGTCATTCACTAAATAAATTATTAAGCTTTACATTTATTTTTAGGAGGAAAAAAAGAGATGAGAGAAGAATGGAAAGGATTCAAAAACGGCGCTTGGGAAAAAGAAATCAACGTCAGAGATTTTATCCAGAAGAACTACGAACCATATGATGGTGATGCTAGCTTCTTAGCAGGACCAACACAGAACACAACAGATTTATGGAATCAGGTACTTGATCTTCAGAAGAAAGAAAGAGCAGCTGGTGGTGTTCTTGATATGGATACAAAGGTTGTATCAACAATCACATCACATGGTGCAGGATATTTAGATAAAGACAAAGAAACTATCGTTGGTTTCCAGACTGATAAGCCTTTCAAGAGAAGCTTACAGGTAAACGGTGGTATCCGTATGGCTATGAAGGCTTGTAGCGACAACGGATATGAAGTAGATCCTGAAGTTGTAGACTTTTATACAAATTATAGAAAAACACATAACGCTGGTGTATTCGATGCTTACACACCAGAAATCAGAACATGTAGAACAAACCATATCGTAACAGGTCTTCCTGATGCTTACGGACGTGGACGTATCATCGGTGACTACAGAAGAGTTGCTTTATATGGTGTTGATACACTTATCGTTGACAAGGAAGCACAGAAGGCTTCTACACCAACAGAAATGAGACCTGACGTTATTCGTGATAGAGAAGAATATTCAGAACAGATTAGAGCTCTTAAAGAATTAAAGGAATTAGGTAAGATTTACGGATTCGATATTTCAAGACCAGCTCAGAACGTACAGGAAGCTATTCAGTGGTTATACCTTGGATACTTAGCAGCAGTTAAGGAACAGAATGGTGCAGCTATGTCACTTGGACGTACATCAACATTCATCGACTGCTTCGCTCAGAGAGATTTAGCAAACGGAACATTCACAGAAGAACAGATTCAGGAATTCATCGATCACTTCATCATGAAGTTAAGATGCGTTAAGTTCGCAAGAACTCCAGAATACAACTCAATCTTCGCTGGTGATCCAGTTTGGGTTACAGAATCAATCGGTGGTGTAGGTATCGATGGACGTCACATGGTAACAAAGACATCATTCAGATATCTTCATACATTAGAAAACTTAGGTGCAGCTCCAGAACCAAACTTAACAGTTTTATGGTCAACAAGACTTCCAGAAGAATTCAAGAAGTACTGTGCTAAGATTTCTATTGATTACTCATCAATTCAGTACGAAAACGATGACTTAATGAGACAGTACAATGGTGATGACTATGGTATCGCTTGTTGTGTATCTCCAATGAGAATTGGTAAAGAAATGCAGTTCTTCGGAGCTAGAGCAAACCTTGCTAAATGTTTATTATACGCTATCAATGGTGGTGTTGATGAAAAGACAAAAGTACAGGTAGGACCAAAGTACAGACCAATTACAGCAGAATATCTTGATTATGATGAAGTAATGGATAGATATGAAGACATGATGAAGTGGTTAGCAGGAGTATATGTAAACGCTCTTAACATTATCCACTACATGCATGATAAATATTCATATGAAAGAATTCAGTTAGCATTACATGATGCTCACGTTAAGAGATGGTTCGCAACAGGTGTTGCAGGACTTTCAGTAGTAGCTGACTCGCTTTCAGCTATTAAGTATGCTAAGGTTAAGGCTATCAGAGATGAAGATGGTCTTGTAGTAGATTACGAAGTAGAGGGAGATTTCCCTAAATATGGTAACGATGATGATAGAGTAGATAGTCTTGCAGTAATGATCGTTGACAAGTTCATGGGTTACTTAAGACAGAACTACACATACAGAGATAGTGTTCCTACACAGTCAATTCTTACAATTACATCAAACGTAACATATGGTAAGAATACAGGTAACACACCTGACGGAAGAAAGGCTGGACAGCCATTTGCACCAGGTGCTAACCCACTTCATGGTAGAGATACACACGGTGCTGTATCATCACTTGCATCAGTTGCTAAGATTCCATTTGAAAACGCTAGAGATGGTATCTCAGATACATTTACAGTAGTTCCAGATGCTCTTGGTAAGGATTGCCAGGTATTCACAGGTGATTTAGATGCTGATGATTTAGGATTAGACATTGATGATCTTATCAAATTACAGCAGTAATTATTAAAAATAGAGGAAATTCAGAATGACAACAGGAATAATTCATTCAATTGAAAGTTGTGGAACAGTAGATGGACCAGGAGTAAGATTTGTAGTTTTCTTTAAGGGATGTCCTATGAGATGTGCATATTGTCATAATCCGGACACATGGTCAATGGCAGGTGGAACAGAGATGACAGTAGATGAAATTCTTGAACAGTATGAGAAGAAACGTCCTTTTTATAAAACCGGTGGAATCACTGCAACAGGTGGAGAACCAATGGTACAGATAGACTTCTTAACAGAACTGTTTGAAGAATCACACCGAAGAGGAATTAATACCTGTCTGGATACATCAGGTGTAACTTTTAAACCTGATGATCCGGAATATCTGAAAAAGGTAGACAGACTACTGGCGGTAACGGATTTGGTTATGCTGGATATTAAACATATTGATCCGGAAGAACATAAGAAATTATGTAAACAGCCAAATGATAATATTTTAGCCTTTGCCCGTTACCTAGATAAAAAAGGCATAAAGATTTGGATAAGACATGTTGTAGTTCCACATATAACTATTAATAAGAAATATTTATATGAACTTGGACTTTTTATTGGTCAGTTAAAGATGGTAAAAGCATTAGATATTTTGCCTTACCATGATATGGCAAAGAAAAAGTACAAGGAACTAGGTATTGAATATCCATTGGAAAATATAGAGCCAGCCACAAAAGAGATGGCGTTGGCTGCAAAGAAAATAGTGCTTGAGGGATTCAGAGAATCTAGAATTAAACTATTAGAAAAAGAGAAATAGGAGGTAATTAAAATGGCAGCAAGTGCAAAACAGGTTGATAATTTAGTTTCTTTAATAGACGGATATGCAGAAGAAGGAGGATATCATCTTAACGTTAATGTATTAAACAGAGATACATTATTAGATGCTCAGAAACATCCAGAAAACTATCCTCAGCTTACAATCCGTGTATCAGGATATGCTGTAAACTTCATTAAGTTAACAAAAGAACAGCAGGATGATGTTATTAGTAGAACATTCCACGGAAGTCTATAAATAGCAGTTTAATATGTACGTATTTGCGAAGATGCGTATTATTGTAAAGAGGTCGGCGTATGCTGACCTCTATTACTTTAAATTCACAAATTTATAAACGGATATATATGCATTTATGGGCAGAAAAATTAATATGCACATATGCATTTTGTATAAATAATAGGGAGAAGTATATCTAAATCAATAGAAAAGAATGAGGCGAAGAAATGTATAATATTGTATCAAAATTAATTATATATGGTGATATGGATAAAGATTCAATTTTAATGAAATTGAGTGATATTATAAGAAAATATAAGGAAACAGATTATAAGAAAGATGAAATTATCACCGAATTATATTGTCAGGTTAAAAGAATTTTAGAAGTGTCAACAGATTATGGCTTTGATGATAATTTATGGCACAATTATCTTACATATTTGTTAATAACAGATGAAAATCCTTTTAGCTTAACTTGTGAAAAAATTGGTGCAAATAATGGAAGCGTAAATCATTTTGCTGAAAATGATTTTAAGCAGTTTAAAGCTTTATTCGATTATGATTTTACATCGATGGAAGAAGATTTAGGAATTGATTGTTTTAAACAGTTATCAAATTATAAGGCAATTGGAAAACCTGAATTAATGTATAACAAAAATGTAAGCGAAAAAGTAAGAACATTAAGTAAGAAGCTTGAACAGTCAAAAGATGAAAAAGAATTTTTTGAGCATGTTACAAATTTCTATAAGGATTATGGTGTTGGAATGTTTGGTTTGAATAAGGCATTCAGAATAACGGATACAGTTCCTTTCAAATTCCATGCAATTAATAATATGGATAAGGTAATGCTGGATGATTTAGTTGGCTATGAAATTCAAAAGAAAAAGCTTGTTGATAACACAGAAGCTTTTGTGGAAGGGAGAAAGGCAAATAACTGCCTTCTATTTGGTGACAGCGGTACAGGTAAGTCAACAAGTATTAAGGCTATTGTCAACCAGTATTATGACAAAGGCCTTAGAATGATTGAAATATATAAGCATCAGTTTAAGGACTTATCGAATGTAATAGCAGCAATAAAAAACAGAAACTACAAGTTTATTATTTACATGGATGATTTATCATTTGAAGAATTCGAAATTGAATATAAATTCCTAAAGGCGGTTATTGAAGGTGGCGTGGAAACAAAACCTGAAAATATTTTAATATATGCTACATCAAACAGACGTCATTTAATAAAAGAAACATGGAACGACAGAAGCGATGTTCAGGTTGATAATGGTATACACAAATCAGATACAATGGAAGAAAAATTATCATTGGTTAACAGATTTGGTGTGACAATTAATTATTCTAAACCAAGTCAAAAAGAATATTTTGAAATTGCAATTAAATTGTGTAGACGTTTAGGTGTTGAACTTTCTGATGACGAAATTAAGGCAGAAGCAAACAAGTGGGAACTTAGCCATGGTGGAATTTCAGGTAGAACAGCACAGCAATTTGCAAATTATTTAGCAGGACAAGAAAAAAAATAAAAAAAGTGCTTGCATTGTTTCCGACATTGTGATAATATACTCTCTGTCGCGAGACATTGGCCCATCGCCAAATGGTAAGGCACTGGACTCTGACTCCAGCATTTTCAAGGTTCGAATCCTTGTGGGCCAGTTTTAAACCACATGATTAAGTTCATGTGGTTTTTTGTGCAATAAAAAAAAGGCTCTAAGCTTTACTGAAACGCAAAACTTAGAACCGTTATAGTTCATATAATATGAACTTAAACTAGATTATACCATTATATTTATACATCTTATGACTTTGAAAGTTAATTTACTACTTATCTTTTTATGCAGTTTATAGTTTGAAAATTAATTTATAGCTTATCTTTTTATACAACTGCTAGGATTAACTGCGTAGAAATTCTTTTTATCCATTTCTTCAGTAACCATTCTGAGAGCTTCACCAAATCTTTGGAAATGAACGATTTCTCTTTTTCTTAAAAATTTAATTGGATCAGCAACTTCGCAATCTTTTACCAAAGATAAAATGTTATCGTATGTTTTTCTTGCTTTCTGTTCGGCAGCCATATCCTCTACTAAGTCAGCAATAGGATCTCCTGATGACTGAAATTCAGTAGCTGTGAAAGGCACACCACCGGCAGATTGAGGCCATACGCCAAGAGTATGATCCACGTAGTATTTTTCAAATCCAGCTGTGTCAACTTCATCGCAAGGTAAGTCCTTAACAAGCTGGTGAACGATAGTTCCCACTATTTCAAGGTGTGAAAGTTCTTCACATGCTATATCATTTAAAAGTCCTGCAACTCTAGGATTTTTAAAAGTGAATTTCTGAGACATATATCTGAACGCTGCGCTAGCCTCACCATCAGGACCACCATACTGGCTGAGTATGAACTGGGCAGTTTGAGGATTTCTTATTTTTATATTAACAGGGCATTGCAGTCTTTTTTCATATACATACATTAGCAACTACCTCCTTCCCAAGGCATATCGCCTTTATTCCATTGCCAGTAATCTTCATCATTTACTTCGTAAAAAGTAAGCGGACCAAAGTTATCAACATATTCTCGCCATGCACTTTCCCTTGTTTTTTGCACTTTGTTATAAAACATGATAGCCTCCTGACAGTTGGGATGTGTGTCTAAAAACAGTCTTGTGTCGTCAAGTGCAAAACTGGTTTGAGTAATAATTTTCATTAATGATTTTTTATCGCATTTCATTATTTACACTTCCTTCCTATATATGACTTGTCAAGTTGAGCAAATATTGTGCCTCTGGCAAATCCTTCTTCTGGAGAATAAATGTCTTCCCATTTCTGCCATGGAACATAACACATACCGGGAGCCATATGGTCCACATGCTCTGTGCCTATATCGCAACCGTCAGTTTTCATACAGCCACAACCGCCGGCTCTTTTACAACCACAAATATTACCTGAAGAACTATTTCTTGAATTCCCGTTTGCTGTCATATTACGGTTATTATTCATACAACTGCAATTATTAGAACTGTTGGCTGAACTATTACGACTCATATTATTAGAATTATTTCCTAAGGGACCACAGCTTTGCGTAGTATTATTGGAACATCCACAACCTTGCGTAGCATTATTAGAACAACCAAAACCCGACATGTTATTAGGACGATTACCACCGGACATGTTGCATGAGCGACCGCAACCGGACATAGTATTGCCACTGCAATTGCAGTTTCTATTCATTGTACAATTCATTATTTACATCCTTTTTTTATTTTACAATAATAAGGTATGCAATTTTTTGACTGTTGTTCTAAATATTGATGTTGGTTTTTGGTGAAAACTGGGGTATACTTATATGGAATTAATTTATCGGAGGAAATCAAATGAGAAATTGTTTAGTTGCTCAGTCAGGTGGACCAACAGTAGCTATTAATGCCAGCCTTGCCGGTGTTATACAGGGTGCAATTGACAGCAAAGAGTTTAAAACAGTATATGGCTCTCTTAATGGAGTTCAGGGGTTACTAAATGGACGACTTATGGATTTGACTAAAAAAGTTGAGGAAACACCTATGTTCATAGAATTACTTAAGAAATCACCTTCTATGTACCTAGGTTCATGTAGATATCAGCTTCCACATTATGAGGAAGATGATGCACCATACGCATATATTTTTAAGAAATTTAAGGAATATGAAATAGATGCATTTTTCTATATTGGTGGTAATGATTCAATGGATACTGTAGACAAATTAAGTCAGTATGCAAAGACAATTGGAAACAATATTAAAATTATTGGAATTCCAAAGACAATTGATAATGACTTGTGTGTTACAGACCATACGCCAGGGTACGGTTCAGCCGCTAAATATGTAGCATCTACATTATTAGAAATAGGTCATGATACTTCAATTTACCCAATTAAAAGTGTTACAATTGTAGAAATTATGGGACGTGACGCTGGTTGGCTTACAGGCGCATCGGTATTAGCCAGAAACAAATATAATTTTGCACCACACTTAATTTATCTTCCGGAAGTTCCTTTTGTGGAAGAAGAATTTATTGAAGACGTTAAGGCTGCAATGGAGAAATACAATAACGTTGTAATTGCTGTATCTGAAGGTATAAAAGATGCAAATGGCAAGTACGTTAGTGCTACAACAGCAGTGGAAGATACATTTGGTCACAGCCAGCTTAGTGGTACAGGCAAGTGTTTGGAATATATTATTAAGCAGAATATACAGGTTAAGGTGCGTTCTGTTGAAATTAACATTCTTCAAAGAAGCGCCGCCCATATGTCATCTATTACTGATATAGGAGAAGCTTTCAGATTAGGAAGACATGCTATTAATATTTCCATAGAAGGAAAAACAGGTGTTATGGTTACAGCCATTAGAAAGGCAAACGATCCATATTGTGTTACAATGTCTGACACACCTGTACAGAATGTTGCAGGTCTTGTAAAACATGTGCCTAGAGAATGGATTAACGCTAGAGGCAATGATGTAACTCAGGAATTTATAGATTACGCATATCCTCTTATTTTAGGAGAGCCTGTTGTAAAATATCAGAGAGGAATCCCTGATTATTTGGACATATCGCATTTGTTCCCTAATATGAATGACAAGTAGCATAGTGCAAAAATAGTGCAAAATAATGTTGGCAATTAGGATAAAATGGGGTATACTAAAGTTAGTTGTTTAAAATTTAACAATAAAGTATAAGATTATATGGAGGTACATTATGTTAGTATCAGCTAAAGAAATGTTAGAAAAAGCAAAAGCAGGACACTATGCTGTTGGACAGTTCAACATCAACAACCTTGAATGGACAAAGTCAATTCTTTTAACAGCAGAAGAATTAAAGAGCCCTGTTATTTTAGGAGTATCTGAAGGCGCTGGAAAGTACATGACTGGATTTAAGACAGTTGCAGCTATGGTTAAGGCTATGGATGAAGAATTAGGAATTACAGTTCCTGTAGCTCTTCACTTAGACCATGGTTCATACGAAGGATGCTACAAGTGTATTAAGGCTGGATTTACATCAATTATGTTTGATGGTTCACATTATCCAATCGAAGAAAATATTGCAAAGACTAAGGAATTAGTATCAGTAGCTCATAACATGGATATGTCAATTGAAGCTGAAGTTGGTTCAATTGGTGGTGAAGAAGACGGAGTTATCGGTAGAGGCGAATGTGCAGATCCTGATGAATGTAAAGCAGTAGCAGACCTTGGTGTTGATATGCTTGCAGCAGGTATTGGTAACATCCATGGAAAATACCCAGACAACTGGGAAGGACTTAGCTTTGAAACTCTTGATGCTATTCAGGCTAAGACAGGAGTTATGCCATTAGTTCTTCATGGTGGTACAGGTATCCCTGAAGATATGATTAAGAAGGCTATTGATCTTGGAGTATCAAAGATTAACGTAAACACAGAATGTCAGTTATCATTTGCTGATGCAACAAGAAAATATATTGAAGCTGGAAAAGACTTAGAAGGAAAGGGATTCGATCCTAGAAAACTTCTTGCTCCAGGTGCAGAAGCTATTAAGGCAACTGTAAAAGAAAAGATGGAACTTTTCGGTTCAGTAGGAAAAGCTGAATAATTAATATAAAATAACATATTTTATTAAAAAACAACTGGGATGTTGCATCCCGGTTGTTTTTTTCTGTAACAGGAAATTCTGAAAGAATTTCCTATTACAGAAAAAACGTTCCACTATGGATATACTTGCCTTTTTATGCTAATAATTTTATACTTAAATAAGTATATTTAGAAGGAAGACAAAGCTGTGGAAAATAGAGATAAGAAAAAAGATGAATTAAATAAAAAACAACAGAATAATACTGATAAGAAAAACATTGAAGACATGAATGAAACAACAAATAATGATGATAAGAAAAATGTGGAAGATATAACTGAAAGAAAGAAGACAGGCAAAAAACTGAAACTTTCAAATCGAGCTTATAACATTATCAGATACGTTGCTTTAGTGTGTGCGGCAGCAGTGCTTATTTATGCATCATACAGCCTTACGGATTCTTATTTGAATTACAAAGAGGATGAGGCAAAGTACGCAGAAATAAACAAAATGTTCACACAGAAGACTGAAAATAAGAAAACCAAAAAAAAGAAAAATAAAAGTGAATATTCTTCATCTCTTACAACATGGGTTTGGAATTACAAAGCAATGTTGCAGTACAACGATGAAGCAAGAGGTTACATTAAATTAGATGGAACAAGAATACAGTATCCAATAGTAGAACATAGTGATAATGACTTTTATTTAAAAAAAGGTTCAGACAAAATATCAAATGGCGCCGGTGCCATATTCCTTGACTATAGAACGGCAGGTCTTGATGGCAAAATGTGTATTTTGTACGGTCATAACATGCTTGACGGCTCAATGTTTAAAGGACTAATGAGTTTTAGAGAGAGCAAGTTTGCTAAGGCACACCAGATATTTGATATATACGTTGGCTATAAACATTATCTATATTATGTTTTTTCAACATTTACTGCAAAAGATAACAATGAAGATGTTTATAAATACGGCTTTGATGATGATGTTGCCTTCCAAAAATGGATTAATTTAGTAGCTGGAAAAAGCAGTCAGAAATTTGATTATGGCATTCCGGGAGTGGATGATAAGATTATAATGTGCTCTACCTGTGTAGACGATTATGGCAACAGACAGATTGTTTGTATGTATAGAGGAGAAGAGGTAGTAGATTAGCAAAAGTTGTAAAAATATGTAAAAATAAGGGGTAAACTTAATTTAATTAAGAAAAAGGTTTAAATAATTAGATAAATACCTTGATGCTATTGATTTTTATAAAGATATGATGTAGATTAGTCTGCGAATGAGGGAGACCTCACCGCTGAATGAGATTAAGGACAAGGGCGTTCTTCAAAATGAATATTTGGAGAAGTGCCTTTTTCTTTTGGGTTAATTAAAATAGCGGAAGAAATATGTTAGTAGAGAAAGGAACAGAAAACTATGGGAGTTAATATTGAAAAAGTATTTGGAGAAAACGTATTTGACGACTCAGTTATGAAAGTTCGCTTACCTAAAAGTGATTTTGAGAGAGTTAAAACTCTTATGCATGAAGGTGGAGAAATAACAGAAGATTTGGCAGATGTTGTTGCTCAGGCTATGAAAGAATGGGCATTGGAAAAAGGTGCTACACACTATACACATGTATTTCAACCATATGTTATTTCAGTAGGAGCTGAAAAACATGATTCATTTGCATCAGTACCAGTTGATGGAAAAATTGAAAATACATTTACAGGAAAAGAATTATTAATGGGAGAACCTGATGCTTCTTCATTCCCTTCAGGTGGACTTAGAGAAACATGTGGAGCAAGAGGATATACAGCATGGGACATTACATCTCCTGTTTACATTAAAGAAGATACACTTTGTATACCGACAGCTTTTTGCTCATATACAGGTGAATCACTTGACACAAAGACACCACTTCTTAAGGCAATGCATGCAGTAAGTAAGCAAGGTGTAAGACTTATGAGATTATTTGGAAATGAAAACACAAAGAGAATTTACTCATATGTTGGACCTGAACAGGAATACTTCCTTGTGGATAAGGAAAAATATTTGAAGAGACCTGACTTAATTTACTCAGGACGTACATTATTTGGAGCACCTGCTCCTAAGGGACAGGAAATGGACGATCAGTATTTTGGCGCAATTCCTCCAAGAGTAAAAGCATTCATGGAAGATATAGATGCGAAATTATGGAAGTTAGGAATCACAGCAAAAACAGAACATTGCGAGGTTGCTCCAGGACAGTTTGAAATTGCCCCAATCTTTTCAATTTCAAATGTTGCTTTAGATAACAACCTTTTAGTAATGGATATTTTAAAGAAAACAGCAAGACAGCATGGCTTAATTTGCTTACTTCATGAAAAACCATTTGATGGAATCAACGGTTCAGGTAAGCACAACAACTGGTCACTTACAACTGATGATGGAATTAACTTATTTAAACCTGGAAAAAAACCTGAAAATAACTCATTATTCCAGTTAGTATTAGCTTGTACAATGGCAGCTGTTGACGCACATGCAGTTCTTTTAAGATTAGCAGCTTCAAATACAGGTAATGACCACAGATTAGGAGCTAATGAAGCACCACCTGCAATTATCTCAATGTACTTAGGAGATCAGGTTGGAGACGTTGTAGATCAGATTATTAAAAATGGTGAAGCTACATCAAGTCTTTCATCAGGAGAAATTGATTTTGGTATTAAGAAACTTCCAAAACTTGAGAAGGATCCTACAGATAGAAACAGAACATCACCATTCGCATTTACAGGTAACAGATTTGAATTTAGAATGGTTGCTTCATCAAACACAATTGGTGATGTAAATACAGTTCTTAACGCAATGATGGCTGAACAGTTTGAAAAAGCTGTTGAAGTGTTAAGCAAGGCTGATGATTTCGAAACAGCAGTTACAGAATACACAGCTAAGTTAATGAGAGAACATCAGAGAATTATCTTCAACGGAAACGGATATTCAGAAGAATGGCCGGTTGAAGCTGAAAAGAGAGGTCTTCCAAACTGCAAATCTATTGTTGATGCAATACCTGCATTATTAGATGATACAACAATTGAAATGTATGGTAAGTTTGGTATTCTTTCTAAGGCTGAATTAGCAGCAAGAAAGGAAATCTTATTTGAACAGTATGCAGGTGTTAGAAATATTGAAGCATTAACAATGGTAGATATGGCTAACAAGTTAATTATTCCTGCAACAGTTAAATATACAAAAGAACTTGCAGATACTGTTTTAGCAGTAAAAGAAGCTGGTGTAGATGCAACAATTCAGGCAGAAATGTTAGCAGATGCTACAGCAAAATTAGCTGAAATGAAGAAGGCAGTTAAGAACTTATCAGAAGTAACAGAAAAAGCTGCAAACGCAGGAGATGCACAGGCAGTTGCAGTTGCTTACAAAGATGAAGTTATGGAAGCAATGGCTGAACTTAGAAAACCGGCTGATGAACTTGAAGTAGTTATGCCAAAAGAAGAATGGCCAATGCCTACATACGGTGATTTAGTATTTGAATTATAATTACTATTTATAATAAAACCTCAAAAGGAGTTTGCGATTTTTATCGCAAGCTCTTTTTATGTAATAAGAAATTCTTTCAGAATTTTTTATTACATAAAAACGTTTCACTATGGATGCACACTAGCACAAAATGAAAAATGTTGCTAAAGCAACACGCACTAGGCGCGTAGAATGCCCCAAGCGACATTCTTTTGGTTTAACAAGAAATGTCCCTTGCTACATTTTTCTTGCGTTGTTTTGCATAATTGTATAGAATAGTATTTATTCGTAAAAAGATAATAAGTAAAAGCCTGCAATATTAAAAGTGGGATTAAGGAGAGAAAATTAAAGATGAAAGTAATATTGGATATTCTATTGTTATTAGTAGGATTTTTATTCCTTATTAAAGGGGCTGATTTTTTCGTAGATGGAAGCGTGGCAGTTGCCAGAAGATTGAAAGTTCCATCAATTGTAGTGGGACTTACAATTGTTGCGGTGGGAACATCGCTACCTGAACTTGCCGTAAGTGCATTTGCTTCAGCAAAAGGCTCTAATGCTATTGCAGTAAGTAATGTTGACGGTTCAAATACATTTAACCTTTTAATGGTTTTGGGTGTGACAGCTCTTTTTGCAAGCATTAAGGTGAAACAGTCTATATTGAAGAGAGAGTTCCCGTTTTTAGCCATAATTTCCCTTATATTGATATTTTTATTAGGAGATGCATTGTGGTTTGGAGATATAATCGGAAATGTGAATTTGCTTAAATTTTCAAACGGAAATGCTACAGTAGGGTCTGTTGGACGAATAGACGGCATATTATTGTTGTTATTGTTTGTAGGTTTTATTGCATGGACAATTTCTTATGCTTTAAGAGAGAGAACACAGGGCGATGATGGAGATATTCTAATGTCTAAGTCCAAATGTGTTTGGTTTATTCTTGGTGGTATAGTAGCAATTGTTGTAGGTGGAGAGGTAGTTGTAGATTGTGCCAAAAGTCTTGCATTGGCGGTAGGTATGAGCGAAACATTAGTAGGTCTTACAGTAGTAGCAATGGGAACATCTTTACCTGAGCTTGTTACATCAGCCGTTGCTGCGAAAAAAGGAGAAGCAGATTTGGCAGTGGGAAATGTAGTTGGCTCTAACATATCAAACATTTTATTGGTGTTAGGCGTTTCGGCTACAATATCACCTGTAACAGTTACTTTAAATAATGCGATTGATGCGGTTGTAGCACTACTTGTGGCAGTGATAGTTTATGTAGTGGCAATTACAAGTAAGAAGATTGAAAGAAAAGAAGGTATATTACTAATCTTTATTTATTGTTTATACATGGCATATATTATTTGCAGACAATATATGGCGTAAGTAAAAGATCACAGATTTGTTGGAAATGAATTTTTCACAAGAAGTTAGATATAACAATCTAACATTTGCCAGCGAGTTCATTTGAAGATTAATTGAAAACAAATCTGTGGTCTTTTTTTAGACAGCAAAAAGGATGCATCTCTGCATCCTTTCCGCAAATATATTCTAATAATAAAAAAGGGAGGGAATCGGATAAATCCGATCCAAAAAAATTATGAAAAAACATAAACAAAATGTATAGCAACTTTTGTTTATGTTTATATAATAATTTGAAAACGTGAAAAAAGAGTGTTTTCGATGTAAAGAAATTATGAACAAGGTGTAAAAAAGAAAACTAAAAATGTTTCAACGTAAAATACGTGTTCCTATAGCTGAATTTCTGCACGAAATGTAAACAGTTATTGAGTAAGTGCGTCTCTAAAAAAAGAATGTATCTTTTGCTACTATATGCACCGCTACAATGTAAGAAAAAGTAAATTATGCCGGTACGTAAAAGCGCTACATTATTAAGAATAAAAGACGAGTTTTATATTGAAAAAGAGGCAAGTTTCATATTGGAAAAGTGGCAAGTTGTACTGTGAAAATAAATGTGTTAGAATATTTAGAAATCCGAAATTTAATTTTGGACAAAATAAGAAAATGGTTGTCAGGGCAATATAAAGTCTGGCACTTAGAATATTTTAATAGAAAGGAATGAGAAAAATGGCACAGAATCCAATAGTAACAATCGAAATGGAAAACGGAGACGTAATGAAGGCTGAATTATATCCTGAAATCGCTCCAAATACAGTAAATAACTTTATAAGTTTAGTAAACAAAGGTTTTTATGATGGAGTAATTTTCCACAGAGTAATCAGAGGTTTTATGATTCAGGGTGGAGATCCACAGGGAACAGGCGTAGGTGGACCTGGATATTCTATTAAGGGTGAATTTTCATATAATGGTTTTGCAAATGACTTAAAGCATACAAAGGGTGTTCTTTCAATGGCAAGAACAATGGAACCAAATTCAGCAGGGTCACAGTTCTTTATTATGCATGAAACATCACCACATCTTGATGGTCAGTATGCAGCTTTTGGAAAAGTTGTAGAAGGTGAAGATATTATTGATAAGATTGCAGCAGTTGCAACAGATTATATGGATAAGCCTTTAGAAGAACAGAAAATGAAAAAAGTTACAGTTGAAACTTTCGGTCAGGATTATCCTGAACCTGAAAAGATGTAATGGAGGATTTCAATGGCTAGAATAACAAAAGATATGATTATTTCAGATATAATTGCCATTCACATGGGATGTATACCAATTCTATTAAGTGAGGGAATGCATTGTGTGGGCTGTCCATCTGCTCAGGGAGAATCTTTAGAGGAAGCATGTTTGGTACATGGACTAGATGCAGACGCTTTAGCAAAGAAATTAAATGACTTTGTAGAAAATGTCAAAGAATAGAAGACGTACCACTATAGATGAGTTGGTACAAAAAAGAATAATTTTTAAAAAATAATTGCAAAAAAATAGTTCCAAAGATATTTGTTTTGTATGTAACAATATCATTTGGAACTATTTTTTATGGATTCTTAATTAAATCCTATAAAGCAACATCACCGATGATGCCATCGATAACATAGTATGCTTTCATATCTTCAGGTTTTACATAAATAGAAACTGAATTTATTGTTCTCTTTTTATTTTTTGCCTTGAAGTCAGCCTTTACAGCTTCTTCAATCTGCTTAGCATCAAATTCCATTCCCTGGAACTGAACATATAAGTTTGACTCTTTTTTAGTAGTCTTTTTAGCTGCTGTTTTCTTAGCTGTAGTCTTAGTAGCTTTCTTTTCTGTTGTTGTAGCTTTCTTTGTAACTGTTTTCTTAGGCTCTTCAACCTTCTTAGCAGTTGCTTTTGTTTCTTCAGCTTTCTTAGCTGGAGCTTTCTTTGCTTCTGCAGTAGTCTTCTTTGTTTCAGTAACTTTTTTTGCTTCAGTAGCAACAACCTTCTTCTCTGTAGTAGCTTTAGCAGTAGTTTTCTTTTCTGCTTCTGCGTTTAATATTGAAGAAACAGTAACCTGCTTTGGTTCTGCTTTAGTTTCAGCTGCTTTTGTACTGATTGTGTTTCCCTTTTTAGTTGCCATAATAAATAATCCTCCTTGAATTTAACCAGGGTGAATCAAGTCATGTATTAATGTATTAGTATATATCAACCCTAATTTAATTGTCTTTCACGCAAATATCATACATCTACTAAATAAATTATGCAACGATTTACCTTGAAGTTTGTAACATTTGCCAAAAAAAGCGAATATTTTCGTAATAAAATTATGGAAATAAAAGTTAAAAATAATATATATGTGGACAAATAAAAGATTATAAGGAAGATTGGGAGTTTATGTATATAGGAAGAAAAACGTAGATATTTCATTGACACTATGTCGAAAAATTGTTAAAATTTTATTACAGATGACGAGCACAAATTTAACATATGTAACAAAAATGAATTATTAAATTAAAGATATACAATTTCTATATAAATACTAATTGTAAGTGACTACATTTGTTAAAGCATTAGATAGATTAGTTTGGGTGTTAATAGGATGAACATAAATAATAAAGAAGAATTAAAGAAACAGTTGTACATACATAGAAATAGAATATTTTATATTGCAGTATTTGCAATAGCTTCCATTATTACAATCGCATCAGTAATTGGAAGAAATGACAAGATTGTTTTAGTAGACAGCTCTCAGTTGGTTGTTAGTGAGAAAGAATCAATTGATGTGAAAAATAAGGATGAGCAAAAAGTAGCGGCAGTTGATAGAAAAGATGCAACAGTAGAGGACACACATATTGAAACTGAAAACACAACAGGCTCTAAGATAGTTATTAATACTGATATTTTGAATGTTAGAAAGGATGCCACAGAAGATTCGGAGGCATTGGGAATCGCTGAGCAGGGAGATGAATTTGATATTATTGCAGAAGACGGTGAATGGATAGAAATTGACTATAATGGCAATAATGGATATGTAAAACAGGAATATGTACAGTTTAAATAAAATACATTTAAGAAATCCTTTATAATGGGATTTCTTTTTTTTATCACAAATGCTATAATGCTCTTTAACTGAACAAATATTATGGTTACAAAAGATAAACACATTATATTGGGAATTTATACATAATATAATGTAGACATTGTGACCGTAAGAGAAATGTAACTAACAGTTAAATATAGAAAAGGAGGGCGTATGAATTATATTGGATGGTTAATAGTGTTTGTAGTTTTTGCGGCACTGGAGTTGATTTCCCTTGGAATGACCTGTATATGGTTTGCAATTGGAGCTTTGGCTGCCTGTGTTACATCATTGTTTACCGGGAACTGGATTATTCAGGCAATTGTTTTTATAGTTGTTACGGTAATCGTATTGTTAGTGCTTAGACCTATTGCGGTAAAGTACATTAATAACAAAGCCGAGAGGACTAATGTGGAATCAATGGAAGGAAAGAACGGAAAAGTTATTTCTGAAATAGACAATATTAATGCAAAAGGAATGGTTCTTATTGACGGAATGGAATGGACAGCCAGAAGCGTTAATGAAGATATAATACCGGAAAACACATTAGTTGAAGTTGTAGCCATTGAGGGTGTTAAGGCTATTGTGAAAATTAAAAAGTAGATATAAATAAGGAGGAGAAAAATGGAAATTTTATTAGTAGTTATAGTGTTGGCAATTGTTGTCACATCAACATGTGTAAAGATTGTACCACAGGCACATTCATATGTTATTGAAAGATTAGGCGTATACAAAGAAACATGGTCTGTAGGAATTCACTTTAAGGTGCCTTTTCTTGATAGAATATCAAGAAGAGTTAATTTAAAGGAACAGGTTGCAGACTTTGAACCACAGCCTGTTATTACAAGAGATAATGTAACAATGCAGATTGATACTATTATTTTCTATCAGATTACAGATCCAAAGTTATATGCTTACGGTGTTGAAAATCCAATAGTGGCAATTAAGTCACTTACAGCAACAACACTTAGAAATATTGTGGGTGATTTGGAACTTGATGAAACACTTACATCAAGAGAAACAATAAATGCAAAAATGCGTACAGAATTAGATGTTGCAACTGATCCATGGGGAATTAAGGTAAACAGAGTCGAACTTAAGAACATTATTCCACCAAGAGATATTCAGGAAGCAATGGAAAAACAGATGCGTGCCGAACGTGAGAAACGTGAACAGATTCTTAGAGCTGAAGGTGAGAAGAAGTCAGCGGTTCTTATTGCAGAAGGTAAGAAAGAAGCAGCAATCTTAAATGCTCAGGCTGACAAGGAAGCAGCAGTTCTTAAGGCTGACGCTGAGAAGCAGAAGAAGATTCTTGAAGCTGAGGGTGAAGCCCAGGCTATTTTGAAGGTGCAGCAGGCTACAGCTGATGGTATTAAGGTAATTAAGGAAGCAGGAGCAGATGAAGCTGTTCTTACAATGAAGAGTTTAGAAGCCTTTGCCGCAGCAGCAGATGGTCAGGCTACAAAGATTATTATCCCATCAGATATTCAGGGAATTGCAGGAAGCGTAAAAGCACTTGCAGAAGTTATTAAAGAATAATATTATGTAGAAATCAGAAAAATTAAAAACTTAATATAATGTAGAGTTATGAAAATTCAGATTATTAAAGTTTAGTTATAATACTTGGGGCATATTTGATGTTAAAGAATACTTGAAAAGTAATGTATTTTAATGTAAGATATGCCCTGATATTAAGCAAAAATAAAACAGGTGAAAATATTATGTACAATGAAGATAGAGTTTTGTGTGGGGCAAATTCCTATGAAAAAAAATATTATTTGAATCCTAAATTTAACAATTTACCGGAACAGGTAAAACAGGAATTACAAATTATGTGTGTTATGTTTACTGAAGAGGTAGGTGGAACACTGATAGTTGAATATGATGAGGATGGTTACCTGCAGCTTATAACTCAGGCTGACGAGGGCGACTTGCTATACGATGAAATCGGAAGCGGATTGAAGATTCATCAGATTCAATTAGAGAAAAGAGAGCTTTTAGAAGCTCTTGAAATGTACTATAAAGTGTTTGTTTTAGGAGAAACGGAATAATGTTACTAACAGTAGATGTAGGAAATACAAATATCACATTGGGATTATTTAAAGGAGATAAAGTTTTTGCAAATTTGCGACTTAAGACTCAGTCAGCAAGAACATCAGATGAATATGGTTCATTGATTGCTGAAATGATAGTGAGAAAAGGCATAGACATTTCATCCATAAGCGATGTAATAATTGCCTCTGTTGTTCCAAAAGTAATGTATTCACTAAACAGTGGTATAATAAAGTATTTTGGAATCAAACCTATTATTGTAGGAGTTGGCACAAAAACAGGAATAAAAATCAACAGAACTGATCCAAGAGAAGTAGGAGCAGACAGAATTGTAGATGCTGTTGCAGCTTATGAGCTGTATGGCGGTCCATGTATTGTAATTGATTTTGGCACAGCCACAACTTATGATCTTATAAGCGAAAACGGTACATTGGAAGCCGGAGTTATTTCACCAGGAATTCAAATATGTGCAAAAGCATTATGGGATGGAACAGCAAAACTTCCTGAAGTTGAAATCAAAAAACCTGACTCTATTTTAGGAAAAGACATAATCACTAACATGCAGGCAGGAATTGTGTATGGTTATATAGGTCAGACTGAATATATTGTCAATAAGATTAAGGAAGAAAGCAAAATAAAAGACCTTAAAGTTATTGCTACAGGTGGTCTTGGAAATGTTATATACAAAAATACAGACTGCATCGATGTATATGATAAAGAACTTACTTTGCAGGGAATGCGAATTATATACGAAAAGAATAAAAAATAACTCATAAAGGGATAGAATAATGAAAATTGGTAATCTTGAAATTCAAAACCCTTTAGCGTTAGGACCAATGGCAGGCGTAACAGACCTGCCATTTCGTCTGCTTTGTAAAGAGCAGGGATGCGGAATTTTATATTCTGAAATGGTTAGCGCAAAGGCTATTTTATATAACAATAAAAAAACAAAAGATTTACTTGCTATTGATGAAGATGAGCATCCAATAGGAATTCAGCTGTTTGGTTCAGATCCGGATATAATGGCAGAAATTGCAGGCAGAGTTTCCTATGGAGCCTGTGATTTTATTGATATTAACATGGGCTGTCCGGTTCCTAAAATTGTTAATAATCATGAAGGTTCATATTTATTAACTCAGCCAAAACTTGTTGAAGAAATTTTAACAAAAATGGTTAAGGAAAGCATTAAGCCCATAACAATTAAAATAAGAAAAGGCTTTAAAGATGGAGAACTACAGGCAACGGAAATTGCAAAAATTGCAGAAGCTTGTGGTGTATCCGCCATTGCAGTCCATGGGCGTACAAGGGAACAATACTACAGTGGAAAAGCTGACTGGGATGCAATCAAACAGGTAAAAGAAGCGGTTAATATACCCGTTATTGGAAATGGTGATATTTTTACACCGGAAGATGCCAAAGCAATGAAAGAATATACCGGGTGTGACGGACTTATGGTTGGGCGTGCAGCAAGAGGAAATCCTTGGATATTTAAACAGATAAATGAGTATTTAAACACAGGAAAGCTCATAGACAAGCCAACATCTGGGGAAGTAAAGGAAATGATTTTAAAACATGCCAACCTTATTGTGGAGTACAAAGGTGAATATACCGGAGTTCACGAAATGCGAAAACATATAGCCTGGTACACAGGTGGTTTGCCACATTCTGCTGAATTAAGAAGATTGTGTAACACAATGGAAACATATGAAGAATTAAAAGACTTAATAAACGAGAGATTGTAATATATAAAGGGGTTTTTGTTGACAATGGCAAAGGCTCTTGTTATTATAAAGTGTAAAACTTTGAACAAATTTGATTGGAGGAAGCAATAATGGCAGATAATGCAAAGAAAAATATACTTACTTATGCAGGTCTTCAGGAACTTGAGGCTGAATTAGAAGATTTAAAGGTAAATAAACGTAAAGAAGTTGCTCAGAAGATTAAAGAAGCAAGAGAACAGGGTGACTTATCAGAAAATGCTGAATATGATGCAGCAAAAGATGAACAAAGAGATATTGAAGCTCGTATCGAAGAAATCGAAAAAATCCTCAAGAACGTAGAAGTTGTTGGAGAAGATGATATTGATGATACAAAGATTAGTGTTGGATGCCATATTGTAATTCATGATTTTGAATATGATGAAGATCTTGAATTTAGCATTGTTGGTTCAACACAGACTAACAGTTTACAGGGCAAAATTTCAAACGAATCACCTATTGGAACAGCTTTAATCGGTCACGAAGTTGGTGATGTTGTAGAAGTTGAAATTGGTGAAACAGTTTCAAAATACAAAGTTCTTGAAATTAAGAAGACTAAATAAATATATTTAAAATATAAAGAGCGCACTATAGGTGCGCTTTAAATTGCAGAAACAGAGGAGAGAAAAATGGCAGGACAAAATAAGAATAACAACCAGGAAGTTGATACAAAGCAACTTTTAAAGGTGCGTCGTGAAAAGTTAGCTGACTTACAGGAAAGAGGCAAAGATCCTTTCCAGATTACAAAGTATGATGTAACACATCACAGCATGGAAATTAAAGAACATTTTGACGAATTAGAATGTGGACATGATGAAGAAGGCAAGTTAATAAAGGATCCTTCAAAGCTTGTATCTGTTGCAGGTCGTATTATGTTAAAGCGTGTAATGGGTAAGGCTTCATTCTGTAACATTCAGGATTTACAGGGAAATATTCAGGTTTACGTTGCAAGAAACGAAATCTGTGAAGAACCATTTGAAGAATACAAAGACTTCAAGAAGATGGATATTGGTGATATTGTTGGAATTAAGGGATATCCATTTAAGACAAAGACAGGTGAAATGAGTATTCATGCAACAGAAGTAACTTTACTTACAAAGAGTTTACAGATTTTACCTGAAAAGCATCATGGTTTAACAAATACAGACTTAAGATATCGTCAGAGATATTTAGACCTTATTATGAATCAGGAAGCAAAGGACGTATTTGTTAAGCGTTCAAAGATTATCAGCGAAATTAGAAGATACTTAGACGGACAGGGATTCATGGAAGTTGAAACACCTATGCTTGTACACAATGCAGGTGGTGCAGCAGCCCGTCCATTTGAAACTCATTTTAATGCATTAGATGAAGATGTTAAACTTCGTATTTCATTAGAGCTTTACCTTAAGAGACTTATTGTAGGTGGCTTAGAAAGAGTATACGAAATCGGTAGAGTTTTCCGTAATGAAGGTGTTGATACAAGACACAACCCTGAATTTACACTTATGGAATTATACCAGGCATACACAGATTACAACGGCATGATGGATTTAACAGAAAATCTTTACAGACATCTTGCAGAAACTGTATGTGGTAGTGCAAAGATTGTTTACAATGGAATCGAAATGGATTTAAGCAAGCCATTTGAAAGACTTACAATGGTTGATGCAGTAAAAAAATATGCAGGAGTAGACTGGAACGAAGTTGAAACAGTTGAACAGGCTAGAGAACTTGCAAAAGAACATCATGTAGAATACGAAGAACACCATAAGAAGGGTGACATCTTAAACTTATTCTTTGAGGAATTTGTTGAAGAACACCTTATTCAGCCAACATTTATTATGGATCATCCAATTGAGATTTCTCCTTTAACAAAGAAGAAACCTGAAAATCCTGAATATGTTGAACGTTTTGAATTCTTCATGAACGGCTGGGAAATGGCAAATGCTTACTCAGAACTTAACGATCCAATTGATCAGAGAGAAAGATTCAAGGCTCAAGAAGAATTATTAGCACTTGGTGATGAAGAAGCTAATACAACAGATGAAGATTTCATGAACGCACTTGAAATCGGTATGCCACCAACAGGCGGTATTGGATTTGGTATCGACAGAATGTGTATGTTACTTACAGATTCAGCAGCTATCAGAGACGTGTTATTATTCCCAACAATGAAACAGTTGGATAAATAATTTATTTTTAAAAACTGTAGAATCCCTTTATTTATGGGCATTGTAGCAAGTTATTTGTAATTACAAATTCACTAATTAAAGCAAAAGGACGTATAAAAGGACGTAGAAATTTTACGCGATAATATGTCATAGTACGTTAACTTAATAATTAAATAAAAAATTTGGACACTTTCTAAAAAGAAATTTTTAGAAGGTGTCTTTTTTTATTTACATTTTCAACATTTGTGATTTTGTAGGAGATATAAAAAATATATAAGGAGGAAGAAAGAAATGTGTAAGGTAATTGCAATAGCAAACCAGAAGGGTGGAGTAGGAAAAACTACTACAACAGTTAATTTAGGTATTGGATTAGCAAGAAAGGGGAAAAGGGTTCTGTTAATAGATGCAGACCCACAGGGTAGCATGACAGTAAGTCTAGGAATTGATGAACCGGACAAGATTGAGTATTCATTAGCAAATGTGTTAATGGACGTTGTAAATGAGGAAGAAATTGATTATGGAAAAATAATTTTAAAACATGAAGAAAATATTGATTTTATCCCGGCAAACATAGAGCTGGCAGGATTAGAGGTTTCTATGGTTAATGTAATGAGCAGAGAATTAGTAATGAAAAGATTTATTTCTAATATAAAAGAAAACTATGACTATATTCTCATTGACTGTATGCCAAGCCTTGGAATGATAACCATTAATGCGCTTGTATGTGCCAATTCAGTGTTAATTCCTGTTCAAGCATCGTATTTACCGGTAAAAGGATTACAGCAGTTAATAAAGACGATAAGCAGAGTAAGAAGACAGATAAATCCAGAGCTAAAAATAGAAGGTATGGTTATGACAATGGTTGATATGCGTTCTAACTATACAAAGGACATATTAGAGGCATTAGAGAGCACCTACGGAGAAACAATTGGAATATTTGACAGCAGAATACCAATGTCAGTAAGAGCTGCAGAAACAAGTGCTGAGGGAAAGAGTATATATATTCATGATCCAAGGGGAAAGGTGGCAAAAAGTTATGAAGAATTAACAGAGGAGGTGCTTGTACATGAGTAAAGTAAGAGAAAAAATAAAATTAACAAGTTACGATGAATTATTGAAAGTGGAAACAACAGATGGATTAAAAGAAATAGATGTAGATAAATTACATGATTTTAGTAATCATCCATTTAAGGTTTCGGATGATGAAAAGATGGAAGAATTAACAGAGTCAATAAGGGAAAGAGGCGTACTTCTTCCTATATTGGTAAGGAAAACAAATGACGAAGAATACGAGATAATATCAGGGCACAGAAGAACACATGCAGCAAGGCTTGCAGGACTTGAAAAGGTGCCGGTTATTATAAGAGAATTGAGTGATGACGATGCAACAATAGTAATGGTTGATTCAAACATTCAAAGGGAAGAAATACTTCCAAGTGAAAAAGCCTATGCATTTCAAATGAAACTTGAAGCGATTCACCATAAAGGAATAAAAGGAGCAGAAAGCAGGGAAGTTGTAGGAGAGGCAAATGGCTTGTCAGGGAGACAGGTATCACGATACATAAAACTTACTAATCTGTTACCGGAGTTACTTGAAATGGTAGATGAAAAAAAGATTGCCATAAAACTTGCAGTGGAAATAGCAGAATTGTCAGAGAATGAACAGCAGGACATTTTAGATTATTTCAATCTTGGATATAAGGTTAGTTTAGAGCAAGTTAAGGCAATTAAAAATAAGGAAAAATCAACAGACATCATTGAAAGACCGGAAGAGAAAAACAAGGAGAGTGCAAAGGTTACAATATCCCGAAAGAAACTTAAGCAGTATTTTCCTGAAAATTATACAAAGGCAGAAATGGAGAACATAATTTACCAGTTATTGGAGAAATGGAAGAGTGATGGTTATGACATTTGATTATTATTATGGAGCTCAGGCAGAGCAGTTTAATTTCATAAGAATTCCCAAAGCAATGATTGTAGATCCAATGTTTGCAGATTTGTCAGTCAATGCAAAACTTCTTTATGGAGTTTTGCTTGACCGAATGAACCTGTCAATGAAGAACAGATGGTTTGATTCAGAGAACAGAGTGTACATAATATACCAGATTGCTGAAATAATGGAGGACTTTAATTTCAGTAAAAAGACAGCTGTAAGATACTTAAATGAGCTTGAGAATTTTGGATTGGTTGAAAAGAAAAGAAGAGGTTTAGGACTTCCAAGCCTCTTATATGTAAAGAATTTTGTTGTGTTTCAGGACCATTCGGAGTCTGATGACACAGATTTTGATGATGTAGCAGAAGATGACAATTTGAATGAAAATATGGAAACTTCAAGAGGTATACAGGGGGAAACTTCCAGAGGTGTAAGAACTTACACTTCAAGAAGTGTAGATATGGAAACTTCTAAAGGTGTACAGAAGGAAACTTTAAGAGGTGCAAAAAGTGAACTTCAAGAAGTAACCAAAAGGGGTCCGCTTATTAGTAAGACTAATAGTAATAATATTAATATAAATAATACTAAAGAGAGTAATAATATCTTATCTAATCCCATAGTGAAAAATGCAGTTGATAGGATGGGAAGAGAAGAAGAATCACTTTTTGAAAAATATACAAAAATGGTAAAGGATAACATAGACTATGATGTTTTGATTAGCAGACATTATCTTGAAAAGTCAATGATAGATGGAATGGTTAATCTTATTGTTGAAACCATTATCAGTGAAAATGATTATATTATTATTTCAAGTACAAAATTTCCAAAAGAGGCTGTAAAGTCCAGATTCTCAAAATTGGACATCAGTCATATTGAGTATGTGTTAGAGTGTATGAATCATAACACAACAAACATAAAGAACATTAAGAAATACCTGTTGGCAGCACTTTATAACGCACCAACAACAATTGATAGTTACTATAAGGCAAGAGTGCAACATGACATGCCGGAACTTGCAAATTAGAAAGTGGGACACCGGGTCCCGATGTTTAAAATACAGAGTATGGTTGAAAGAGTCGAAATTCAACCACATTAGAATTTGAAATCGAAGATTACTATGATAAAATGTATTTATCAATTCTTGGTGGAATTACCACAAGACCAAGAATGATGGATATTTGTTATAAATGGTTAAAATACAATTCGACAGAAGGGTTGGAACAATGATTAAGAAAAAAAGTAAATATTTGATTATGGCAATGCTGGTTGTTACACTAGGGTTTTGTTTTACCACCAAAACCGTAAATGCCAAGTCAGTGGGAAAAGTAACAAACGTTAAGGTTTCTTCCATTACAAAAAAGTACAAGACAATAATGGATGCAAGTTTAAGAAAAACATCAGTTAAGTACAAAGCAGGTTATAAGATAACATGGAAGAAAATGAAAAATGTTTCAGGTTATAAGGTATATGTTTATTATCCGGCAGTGAAACAATGGAAATGCGTTAAGACAACAAAGAATAATAAATATACACTGACAAATCTATTAGCCAATGAAAAAGTTAAGCTAAAGGTAAGAGCTTATAAATCTACAGATAATGGAGCAAATGAGCAGGGAAAGTTTTCAAAGACCATAACAGTGAAAACAAAGAGTCTTACATATGTTAAGAAATCCAATGGAAAAATAAAAAAAGGATTTCATGACAGAGTGGCAGCGGAAAATGCTTTCATAGTGCAGAATGGTTACAGAACTAAAGCGGGAGCAGATAAAATTGAATGGTCGGATACGTTATATAAGATTTGCCTTATAAGGGCAAAGCAAATAAGCAAGAACTTTTCACATAACGGATGGTCAGACACAGCGTTTGATTTTCTACATAAGAATTATGGCATAGATGAAGAATATTATTGGTACAAAGGTGATAATGGCATGGAATATGGAGAGCCATATGTTTCAGGTGAGAATATTGCAATGGGTGCAACCAATTATAAAGATGCTATGAAACAGTGGAAGAACAGTCCGGGACATTACAATAATTTGAAAAGTATCAGTCATAAAAGCGGAGCAATAGCATGTTATGAATCAGGTAACGGCACATATTGGGTAGCCTTGTTTTCAGACATTAATGTAGACAAAATACTCAATGAAACAAGTAAATAAAATAGTTAGAACGTCTTATTAAGTTAAGGCGTTCTTTTTTTGCGCAATAAACCACAATGCAGAAATCGTGCTTGTACGAATTTCTATAAGGTGGTCAATGGACATTGAGACGATAGTCGAGATTACCAATTGATTGCGTGCAGACGAAATTTTTAGGAGGAAATGTGAAAATGAAAGTTAAGAGAATTATAGCAGGATTATTGGCAATGGTAATGTTACTTACAGCCACATTACCGACAAGTAATGTAAAAGCGGCATCAGGAACAGCATCTTTGGATTCCTTAGGAAAGCTTGGAACAGTCAACGTAGGCTCAAAAAGTGAAAGTGGCATATGGTTACAGACACTTGTAAATGAAAAGCCAGTTTTTTGTATGGATTTGGGATTGGCATGTCATACAGGATATACCTATATTTCAAAGACAAAGACAATTAGCAGTGACAGTTCAAATAAGAAAGATGCTTTGGAAGCTAAAATTGGATATTGGTATGCCATAGGCAAGAATAAAAGTAATAAGGCTTGGGTATATGCACAGTGTCTTATATGGGCTGTTGAAGAAGGAATTACAAGCGAAAGTGGATTAAAGGACATAATAAGTCAGGTAAAGAAAAACACCGGTTATTATTCAAACGATACCATATATTCAGATATCTTTAATCCTGGAAAGACAGTATCCTGTGATGTGGATATTTGGGAATATTCAGGAAGTACAAAAAAGAATCAGGTTCAGAGGTTATTACAGATAAATTCAACAGAAACAGAATATAATTTTTATCCGTTAAAATCCAGTGACTATTATCGTCAGAGAATAACTTTACAGAAGCAGGATGAAGACGGCAAGGCATTGTCACAGGTTACATTTAGATTTACAGCAAAGAATATTAAAGAATTATATTCTTATCAGTACAATGGTTGGGGAGATTCAGTTAAGGAAGATGTAGATGATGATGCTACAACGTTTACACAGGATGTTAAGACAGATTCAAATGGTAAGATTATCTTTAGATTTACATATCAGTTAAATTCAAAGAAGTATTACTATGTAAAGGACAATGACTTAAAGGGAATGACAAATGATGAGAAGAAAGAGGTAAAAGATACTTTAGATGACAAAGGATATTCATATGCATCAGATTTGTCAAAAGCAGGAGCAGAAAAGTTAATAAAGAATGACATCAATGACCAGATGGATGATATCTCAAACAATTACGTAATTGAAGAAATCTCATCAGGTAACAACAACATTCTTACATCATTTGTTGTTGAGTCAGGTTCAAACAAGATTACAAGCCAGTCATCAAACAAGGTTACGGTAACACTTACAAAGGCTGATTCATGGAAGAAGAACAGTGATGGAAAGTGGCCCGAGACTGCAGAAGAGTCATACAGTAATTATAGACTTACATACAAACCAGTTCTTAAGGACAAATACAAGAAAGTAAAAATGACTGTGTGGAAAAAGGATTCTGAAACAGGCAGTACACCACAGGGAGATGCAACATTGGAAGGCGCAGTGTATGGAGTATATTCAGATGTAGCATGCACAAAACTTGTAAAGTCATACAAGACCAATGCCAAGGGTACATTTGAAACAGACTATTACAGATGTGGTGTAAACATGTACTTAAAGGAAATTACACCGCCTGAAGGCTACCTTAAAAATGACAAGGTATACACAATCACAAAGGATGGTCAGCAGTTTACCAACGAATACAATTCGGCAGAAACACAGGTTGATGACGACGTGGTAAAAGGTGACGTATCAATTATTAAGGGAATGGGAAATGGTCTTGCAGGTATTGTTGTACCTGAAAACAAGGCACAGTTTCAGATTTACCTTGCAAGTTCAGGTTCATATGACAAGGCAAAGGCAACAGAAAGAGACATTCTTACAACAGATTTAACAGGTTATGCAAAGTCAAAGAAGATGCCATATGGAACATATGTGGTTCATCAGACTGTTGGAGCTGCAAACACTGAAAAGTGTCCTGACTTTTACGTGAATGTGAAGGAAAACGGAAAGACATACAAGTATCTTTTAAACAATCCGGAATTCAACGCATATCTAAAAATCGTAAAGAAGGATTCAAAAACAAATCAGACAGTTTTAAAGGCTGGAACAACATACCAGATTTACAAAGTTGATAAAGATGGCAAGGAAACTCTTGTGACACAGACACACAGCAATGGAAATGCAATAGAGGTTGTGGACAGATTTGTAACAGATGAAACAGGAGAAATCATTACTTATGAGAAATTGAAAGCCGGCACATACAGGGTTTATGAAATCGAAGGACCTGAAGGATACAGGGTGAACAGACAGCCGGTAATGGTTGAGATTAGCAGTAACTCATACAAGACAATGGTGGACAAGCTTGGTAAGGAATATCTGTATGCAGAGTGTGAGTACTATAATGATGTGACTTACGGAAAATTTACAATAAATAAAAGTGGTCCTGAATTATGCAAGAAAGATGATGAAAGCAATTCAGAAGAAAGTAAGTCAGATAAAGATGAGGAAATCAATAATTCAGTTAACACAGAAAAGAATGGTACAAAGGGAAGTAATGCAGAGAATGGTGAAAATGAAACAACATCAGACTTATTTAATCCATTTAACTACAAGGACACATTGCTAAATGGTGTTGTATTTGAACTTACTGCAAGAGAAGACATCATGTCACAGGATAATCAGGGAACGGTATTGTTTAAGAAGGATTCAGTTGTTGCAAAAATTACAACAGGTGAAAAGGCAGAGTTTACAAATGATTGCAATGGTATCTGTAATTTTGTGTTAAACGATGACGGAACAATGACACTTAATGTTCCACTTGGAGAATACACTTTAAAGGAAGTAAAGACAAAGTATGGTTATGTTCTTCCAGAACAGTCATTCTGGGATTTAAGTTTTAAATGGAATAACAAGGATGATGAGTATGTGTTTGACATTTCTGAAAACTCAAAGGATGGAAAGATTGACATACACAATGACATGGTAAAGACAGACATTATACTTGAAAAACAGGATTCAAAGACAAATGAGCTTGTTGGAAATGCAAGATTTGGATTTTATTCAAGGGACAATATTTACGACAGGAATGGAAATGTAATTGTTGCCGCAGGTGAAAAGATTGCAACGGTAACAACTGACAAGGAAGGAAAGGCGAAAATTCCATTTGATGTACCTGTAATGGATGAAGGTTATGGAAAGACGGAAGGCAACTTAAATTCAGGAGATTACTATTTCCTTGAAGAAAGTGTTGATGACAGTTATTACATTAACAGGGAAAAACATCAGGTACATCTTGAATACAATAATCAGGAAACTGCAGTTGTATCAGCAAAGACAGTGGTTAAGGAAGATCAGACTGAAACAGTAATCAGCAAAAGGATGATTGCATCATCAGTTGAGATTAAGGACTGTCATTTGAAAATCAGTGATGAAAATGGTAACGAAATCGTAAGCTGGATTACAGGTGACATTTCATCAGTTAAGATAAATGAAAAGATTGATGAGATGGGATATGATAACGTTCGTGTAGAAAAAGGTGACGGTTATGCGGTTAAGATATACGGCTTACTTCATGACAGGGAATACACATTAACAGAAACAAAGCCGGCAGATGGTTTTGTAACTGCAAATGACATTACCTTTAAACTTGTGGAAAGTGATGATGAAAATGCAAAGACAAGGGTACTTATTAAGAATGGTGACAGCTTCACTGAGAACGTTGACAATCAGGTGACAATGTATGATGACACAACAAAGATTGAATTTTCAAAGACAGACATTACCAATGGAAAGGAACTTCCGGGATGTCATATGCAGGTAACTGAAAAGGACACAGGAAAGGTAATGGATGAATGGGTTTCATCAAGACAGAGCCATATGATTGAAGGAAAGTATGCCGTTGGTAAGACTTATGTTTTAACAGAAACAAAGCCAAGAGACGGATACGCAACAGCAACAAGTATTGAATTCACGGTGGCTGATGATGGAAAAGTACAGAAAGCAAAAATGGTTGATGACACAATTAAGGTTGAATTCAATAAGATTGCATCAGACACAAAGAAACAGCTTGGTGGTGCAAAGTACAAGGTATATGACAGCAAGGGCAAAAAGGTGTATGAGTTTACAACCGGAAAGAAAGCAGAATTTATCGAAGGCATCTTTAAGGCAGGAGAAACCTACACATTTAAGGAAGTGGATGCACCAGAGCATTACAAGGTTGCAAAGGATAAGAAAATAAGAATTAAGGACACTGGAAAGGTTCAGAAACTTATAATTACAGATGAAAGAATCCCAGTTGTACCTGACACACCACAGACAGGTATTAATGGAAGGACTGCAGGAATGGCAGTTTCACTTATTTCATTATTACTTGCACTCGGATGTTTTGCATGCGTAAGAGCAAAGGACAAGTCAAAATACAATTTCAAAAAGGAGAAGGACGATGAAGAGGATAATTAAAATATCTGTGATACTTCTTTTAGTGGGGATGGCTGTGATTGCAGCTGTCCCTTTTTTTAAGGAAAAAAGAGCAGAGAGAAAGTATGAGAATGAATTTAAGAACATACAGGAGAGTGTGACAGAAAAGAAGTCTGATGTAAATGGTCTTGTAAAGAAAAACAAAGACTGCATAGGTTATGTGGAAATACCGGGAACCACCATAAGTTATCCTGTGATGCAGACAAAAGATAATCCGAATTTTTATTTGAATCATGATTTTAACAGAAATTACAGTTTTTATGGAACACCATATTTAAGTGCATACTGTGATGTGAACAAATCGGACAATCTGATTATTTACGGTCATAACATAAACGGTGGAAAAATGTTTGGAGCATTGGAGCAGTATAAGGATAAGAAGTTTTTTAATAAGCACAGGAAGATATATTTTACAACTGATAAAAAGAGAGAGTATGAAGTGTTTGCAGTGATGAGTGTTAACATACATAAGTTTGAATACTGGAAATTTGTAATGGCAAGGGATAAGAAAGAGTATGACGAGTTCGTTGACAAGGTGGAAGAGCATAGTTTGTGGAGACAGGGGAATAAACCCAAGTATGGAGAACAGATGCTGATGTTGTCAACTTGTGATAATGGAAAAGGGGATGACTGGAGAATTGTTCTAATAGCCAAGTGTGTATATTCTTAACGTAAAAAGGAAAAAAGTGCAGTATAAGAAAATAATTTTGAATAAGAAGTTTACAAAAATATGTATATTACCTTTTTATATGGTATAAGCGCTTATGAAAAAAATTAAGGAGAATAATATTATGGATGAAATGGTAAAAAGAACGCAAGTTTATTTGAATGCAATGTATGGAGGAAATTCAGGGTACGAAGTTATACCAGAAAATGGAATTACTGGTTGGACCACAATTTATGCATTAACAAGAGCTTTGCAAATTGAATTAGGAATTACTGCAACAGCAGATAGCTTTGGACCAACTACAATTTCAAAATTTAATTCTAAATTTCCGAATGGAATAAAACAGCAAAATAGTAGCGATACTACAGAAAATAACATATATGCAATTATTCAAGGGGCATTATGGTGTAAAGGCTATTCAACAGGAGCAACAGGAATAACAAAACACTTTTATAGTGGTACAGGAGGAGCTGTTAAGAAAATGAAAGAAGACGCAGGTTTAACTAATACAGATTCTACAGTTACACTTGCGGTAATGAAAGCATTGTTATCCATGAATCAGTACGTCACTTTAACCTTAAGAGGAGGAAACGAAAAGATAAGACAAATACAGCAGCATTTTAATAATAAGTATATTGATTATATAGGACTTGCTCCATGTGATGGAGTTTATGGAAGAGAAATGAATCAAGCTATGATTAAGGTGCTACAGGCAATCGAAAAATTTTCTGTAAGTGAGGCAACGGGATATTTTGGAGAAGGTACAAAGAATAGATTACCAATGTTGCCATCAAAAACGAATGAAGAGGCAATCTATTTATTTAGGGCAGCATTATGTTGTAACGGATATGATGTCTTGCTGTCTACAACTTGGGATACAGCTTTAGAAAATAAAATAGATGAATTTCAAAAAGACATGTTACTAACTAGAACAAAAAAAGCAGATACTAATACTTGGATGGCATTATTGGTGAGTAGAGGCAATACTGACAGATCAAGTAATGGTTGTGATACAAGATTTGAAATGACACAAGATCGTTTAAATATACTAAAGGCAAATGGTTATGAAGTAATAGGACGATATTTAACAGGAGGTAGTTTTAAAGAATTAAGAGAAGGAGAAGTAGAGCGAATTATTTCTAATGGTATGAAACTGTTTCCTATTTTTCAAGAATCAGGTGCAAATCTTGAATATTTTACATCTGCGAGAGGAAAAATAGATGCAGAAAAATCAACAAAAGCAGCAAGAAAATACGGCATTCCAAAAGATAGTATAATATATTTTGCTGTTGATACAGATCCATTAGATGGAGATATTACAGGAAAGATATTACCATATTTTAAATCATTGTCAGAAAATTTTGATCCAGAATATAAAATTGGGGTATATGGAACACGTAATGTGTGCACACAAGTTTGCAATAAAGGATTTGCAGAAACAAGTTTTGTAAGTGATATGTCATATGGATTTAGTGGAAATATGGGATTTAAAATTCCTCAAAAATGGAATTTAGATCAATACTATGAAATAAAAGTATCAGAATCTGGATGGGATTTTGATTTAGATAAAACAATGTATTCAGGACGTTTTCCATTAGTAAGCAAAGTGGAACATAGCAGTTATGAAAGACCAGAAATTCCAACAGTAAAGGAACCATCAATCAATACATTAATTGATGATATTAAAAATTTGGAAAGTATGTATGTAACTTATTATGAAAAGAATGTGGGTTCAACAACAAATCCAAGTATTGTCACACCAAATGTGGTTGTTAATGGAATAACTAACTTTTTAAGGGGTGAAGAATATGAAGGATGGCAATGGTTCTTTACTACAGGTCATGCAGTTGACGAAGCATTTTCCAATTATGTGAAGAAAAATAATGCTGAGTTATATAGTAGACTAAAACCTTACATAAGAAAGGAAACATCTAAAGAAAAGAGATTGCTTTTATCAGATGGGAATATAGGGCTCATAGATCTAAGTCATATGGCAGCAACGATAGAAGCTTATTTAGGAACAGGATTACCTCCTTCATTTTGGGCTGGCTGGGGAGGTGACCTTGCAACTGGTATGAGTGATACAACTATTAATTACGAAAATAAAAATAAGGATGGTTTTGAGATATATAAGGATAAAGATTTACAAACTATAGCAAATATGACCATCGGAAAAAATACATTAACGTGTAATTATTCAGATTTTTGCTGTGATTTTGATGCGTATGCTATACAGAAAAAAATTAGAAGTTATACAGATGAAACGGATTATCATAGATTTTCAAAAGCATTATCATGGTATTATACAGCAGAATACGCAAAGAGATTTGAACAGATTTTTGATGAGATTGGATGCTCAAAAACTCTAGGAGGATTAAAAGCTGCAGTATATGATAAGATGACAGGTGTGGACGAAAAAGTAGGATTGCTTTTATTGAAAGCAGATAATCCTTCTGATGAAGTAATTCAAGCATGTTGTTCTTCATTTGCAAATTATGTATATAGTATGATTTAAATTAAATAATAGGAGTGTGGCTGTTGTGTTCTGCAACAGTCACATTTTGGATTTAAAACCAATATTTAGTCAAATTGCAGGAGAGAAAATTTAAGGGTTGTCTAATTGTAAGTGTAATCATAATTTATTATGAAAAAATTTTTTGCTAATTAATTGACCTAATAAAAATATGAGTGTTGAAATAAAAGAAATAAAGGCAAAGTATATAATGGTTTCAAAGTTATAATTATGGTATGAACTTTTAATAATGCTTAACAAAGGAAGAAATAAAGCAAAGGTATTTATGATAAAAAATATTAGAGAAGACAATAAAAAATAATATGGTTTAGTGCGTTTATTTCTTTTTTGTGTAATGAGTCCAATAAAAAAACTTGTGACATAGATTATAGCATGATAAAAAATCCAATAGAAACCAAAATACCATAAGTAGAATAAATCTGATGAATGAGGGATAAATGTTCCAATAATCATTATTGAAACGAGAGTCGTAAAATATAAGGTAAGTGGTAAAAATCTTTCAAACAATATTCTAATCATATAATATAGAAACTCCTTTAAAAACAATTATCCTAATATTATAATGTGAATTTTTTTTTGTCAAGAGAGGTGGTTTGCTAATTAGTCAATGTTATTACCTAATTAAGCAAATAAGGTAGAATGATTTAAAAAAATGTTATATAAAAATATAAATTCTTGTAATAATAAAATACTAACTCAACGTACGTTTAATTAAAACTTTACCAAAAAAAATTATTTCTTTTGTGGAAAGTCTATACCGGATGTGTCAGGATTATTTAGAATGCCTAACAAAACACATATTGCACAAATGCTTTGTACTACTGTCATTATAGTATCATTGTCTATAATAAATCCAAGTGATGAAAGAATTGTTAATAAATATCCCGTTAGTCCAATTATTGTAGCTGGATTTTTTAATCTGTTTAAATATTTTCTCATAATATCGCCTTCTTTCTATAGTTGATAATTTATACATTGAGTTAGTATATTGATTAATAAGAGAAAAACAGCTTATTTGTAAATATATTTGCAAAAATAAATGGAGATCAACATAGTAAGTTAAACAAGATTAAAAAGCATATGAGGTTAAAAATATTTAGAATACAGTATAGTTTGAAAAAGTAAATATTGTGAGTGCAAGTTATATAGAAATTAATTAAAAATGTTTTTAAGAGTTTACATATTTGTCTCTTTTTTCTTTTTAAAAAGAAAAGGAGACAAGTATGAAGGCAGAAAAGTTCGCAAATTTAGTTAATAAGGCAAAAAATAATTCCGAAGCAGTAATGGAGATTTTAAAAATTATGAAACCGATAATAAACAAATATGTAAAGAAAATTTATTTTATGGATAAGGAAGATGCTGAACAGGAATTGAATTTAGCAATAATAGAAGCTATTCAAAGAATATCAAATTGTAAATATGATGGACAGTGTATAGTATATATTGAAAATGCTATTAAATTTAAATATGCACATTTGTGTAAATCTAATATTAGAAGAGAAGAAGCAGAAGGAAAGTATGTAGAAGAATTAAAAGAAGTATTGGTAGGTGAAACAAGTTTGGAAGTTGAAAAAACTATAGATTTTAAAAGTAAAGTGCAGCAATTATCAGAAAAGAAAAAACAAATTTTAACGTATTTATATTTAGGATATACAGATAACGAAATTGCAAAAGAACTAGGAAATTCTAGACAATACATTAATAGAGTAAAGAAAGAACTATTTAAATAAATTTATCAGTATAATTTGATGTTTGGTTACATAAATGGTTATATAAAGAGGTTTGAAAAATGATTATAATAATGGAATATTACAATTTTGGAGGTTATTATGTTTAAAGTAAATAGTTCTTTATCAAAATCTAATATTCCGAGAACAATTAGATTTTCGGAAGAGACATACAATTCGTTATTTGAAATTGCTGAAATAGAGCAGGTTTCATTTAATTCTTTAGTTCTTCAATGTTACAGTTATGCAATTAATGATTATGAAAAAATAGACTTGTTAAGAAAAAGAAAGAATAAGGATAGGGAGTAAATAAAAAAAATGGTTATGTATAATGGGGGGAGTTTTTTTATAGAAAAGTTTAATAAACTTATATTGGTTAAGATTAATCAAGGAATAATGTAAATTATGTTGGCATAATGAAATGATAGAAGTAATTGCTAGTGATTAATAATTATAATTACTATAATTAATGTTTAAAAAAGCATTTAATGTGATATGGAGATAAAGAACCATAATAGTATTGTATTATGCTCTATTAAGTAAATGTTTAATAGTAAGGTCAAAGAAACAAAATGTTAGGTTTAATAGGAGGGGATAAAACATATGAAAATGATGGTGTACAAAGACAAAGAAAAAATCCTGAAAAAGCTGTATAGTATATTGGAAAGTATTGGTAAGGAAAATGGATTATATATTTTTTTATTAACGCCTAAAAATGCACATAGTTTAAAAGAGTATATCTGCAACAATAATATAGATGTAATGCTACTGGATATTTTTATAGAAGAAGATGTTTTAAATTTAATGAAAAAAACTAGTGAGAGTAATCAAAAAATGAAAATGATATTTACACCGTTGATGTATCATAATATATTAAAATGTTATGAGATAAAGGTTATAAAAAATAATATTACACCAGTAGATAAGGATAAAATAGATCCAATAGTTAAAGACTGGTCGAATCAATTAATTGATAGAAATGGTAAATTCATTATTGAAAAAAATGATTCAGGCTTTTTTAAAATTTATTTTGATGAAATTTTATGCATTGAAACATATAATCGAAATACTTTAGTACATACACTTAATGAAGATATTCTAAGTTATAAAAACATGAAACAACATATGGCAAGATTGAACAGTAGTTTTATAAGATGTCATAATAGTTATATTGTAAATATGGCTTATATTAAAAGTTATAGAGGAAATGAAATATATCTAACGAATAACAAGGTTGTTTGGGTTAGCAAGAGTAGACGAAAAGAATTTTTAAAGTCATTATCAGATTATTATGAAAATTATTTAAATGTTTAGATAGAGTAATAGAAAATTTTTTTGACATCATATTTGACAAATGTAAAATATGCTTATATACTAAAAAAAGGATAGGAGGAAAAAGGAATGAAACGGTTACCAAATTCTGAATTAGAAATCATAATGATTATATGGGAATATAATCGTCCGGTAACGAGAATGGAAATCGAAGAAAAATTAGAAAAAAGGGGGAGACACTTAGATAAAACGTCAGTATTAGCATATTTAAAAAGATTAGAAAAAAGAGGATTTGTAGAAATTTCAAAAGAGGGCAAAAACAATATTTTCACAAGTATTATAACAGAACAGGATTATATGAAAAATGAAAGTAAGCGTATATTAAAAGAAATGTATCATAATTCACTGAAGAATTTTGTATGTGCTTTATATGATGGAGAAGGGCTAAATGATAAAGAATTAGAAGAATTACAAGAATATATAGACCAGAAGATTAAAAAATAAAAAAGGGGGAGTCTTATGACAGATTATATTATTGAGGCTTTGATTAGAACATCAATTATAATTACTATTTTAAGTATAGTAATTTTGATAATCTCAAAATTTGTAACAAAATATATAGGATATAGATGGAGAAAGATTGCATGGTTAATTATGCTTGTATGTGCGATAATTCCCTGGGGAATTAATCCAATAAGTTTGTCAGAAAAAACGACACAATTATATAGCCAAGAAGAAAGAAAAATAAATGATGTAGAGAATTACAGTCAAAGTAAAAAAAATATTGAAGATAATAAGCAAAAAGAACGTAATCAGGTAGTATTTGAAACAAAAGCGATTAAAGAAAAAAGTGATGCGATATTTATGAAAATGCCGGTTATGGAAAGAATAAGAGACACTGTATTTGAAAATTCTATGTTTTTTGTGATTTTTTGGCTTTTGGGTATGTACATTAGCTTGAACATTATAATATTAAAAGAAAAGCGATTAAAGAAATTGTTATTTGATACATCTTTTAAGATAGAAGATGGTAATACTTTTAATTTAATAGAGAGTATAAAGCAGGAAATTGGATATCAAAGAAAATTAGACGTTTTTTACTGTACAGAGATATGTTCACCAATTATTTATGGAATAATAAGCCCAAAGTTATATTTCCCTGTAGACATGGACTTTAATGATTCCAAGATTAACAATATAATTAGACACGAGATGATACATTTAAAATCTAAAGATATTTTATACAAAAAGATTATGAATTGCGTAATGATATTATATTGGTTTAATCCCTTTATATATATTGTAAAAAATAAAGCATTGGAGGATATTGAGTATGTATGTGATTCTAGAGTTGTAAATGGATTGGAAAAGAAGCAAATTGGAATATATTGCCGAACTATATTGGACACAGTACCTGTTAAAGGAAATTATATGATTTCCTTTAACAATTCAAAAATGAAAATAAAGAAAAGAATAGATAACTGTTTTTTAGAAAATGAGAAGGTGTCTGATAAGAAGTTATACGCTTTATTGGGTGGAGGAATGATAGTTGTTACACTTGCTGTGTGTATTATTACAGGGGCATTTGTTCATAAAAATACGAAAAATAATAAAATGTCGAATCGTTTTGCAGAGATAGTAGAAACTACACAAAATGAACAAGATACAGAACATGATGAGACTACGGCAGTTGCATTAAAACTTTCACAACGGGCACTACATTACGATACAGGGGTTAGCATTTCAAAGGAAAAATCGGAAGCATTAAAGAAAATGTGGCTGGATGATTTAAATGAGAGTAGTCGTAAGATTGTTAAAGATAAGATATTTAATGTGCATTCCTATATAGAATGTGAACTTGTGGAGAATTTTAAGGGTGATTGTTCAAAAGATTCAAAAGTATGGAATAATATAGATGATAATCCAAAAGATAACGTTATATCAGGATACACTATACCAGATATGATTTCAGATTTAGAAAGAGTATCAACAATTATAAACAAGGAATCTTTTTCGGAAAGAATAAACCATATTGTAGGGGAACTGCAACAGTTAAAGAAAACACATGATATAGAACTGTTTTACAAAATACATCAGGAAACACATGACTTATCATATTGGGCAATTAATTATCCACTTGAAGATTTAAAAATTGCTCCGGCTGATTGGCATGGAATTTATGTATATTTTGGAACATTAGACGATGTAGATTTAAAATAAATGAGATATTTTTATGCGCGCTTAATTAATATAAAATATCTAGAAAAATATAAAGGAGGAAGATTAAAGAAAGAAAAATGTCCAATTAAAAAAGAAGATACTTTTTAGTTTGGTATCTGAAGTTAGTTACAATAGTATCACTTGTTTTAGACATAATGGAAAATTGAGCACTAGAATACTACAAGATAGATTATCAGGATAAATAGTATCTTGTATAGATTGTCTGTTTAGAAAATTATGTATTGTGTTATTGTGTGTTCAATCATGTTTTGGTGTTTTGCAATTAATGTTAAAGCTGAGGAAAATGACTTAATAATGTATGATTATGTGCATCAGACTGAACACAAATATTCTATAGGATTAGATAGAAAATTGCAAAAAACAAAAAAGAAAGAATCTATTGGAGAATCTATTGCGAAACCTTTTATTCCAGATTCAATGTCTAGTTGTAATGGGGATGTATCAACATATTCAATTATTCAAGGTCATGATTTAAATATGGTCGATAGAACAAAATTTCCATATACAACAATAACACATTTAGACATTGGTTTTGATACTACTGGGGATGGAAAGGCAGATTATTGGTGTGATGGAAGTGGTTATATAGTTGGTCCAGATGTAATGGTTACCGCAGGTCACTGCTTTTGGTCGAAAAAATATGGTTGGGCAAAAGAGGTGAGGACATATTTAATGTATGAACAAAACCTTTCTAGAGAATATTATTATCCAGCATCATGGATTACTTCAACTGCGTATACACAGGGTGGTGATCCAGAGTATGATTGGTGTGTTGTGACAATGCAACAGAATGTGGGAGCAACAACTGGTTGGTTAGGTTTTGGAGTAAGTTCATCATTAGTGAATAAAGATATAAGGGTAGCAGGATTCACACAATGGGAATCTATGAATATACACCTATTTGAAATCTATGGACAGATAAAACAACAAAATGAACGAATAATTGGTTATAACGCAAGCACAACTGAGGCTCAAGCGGGAGGACCGGTCTTTGATGAAGATGGAATAGCATGGGGAATTCATACCACTGGAGGGGCGTTAAATTCTGGATGTACTATTAATTCATATTTGTTTGATTTATTAAGTAGCAAGCGTGAAGAAGGGCTCAATAAGTATAAATAGCATAATTAGTATAAAGATTAAAAAGGCAGTGAAAACTGCCTTTTTTTAAATTTAGTTGCTAAATACTGAGTTTGGAACTTATTAATAGTAAAGAGTTCTTCAAAGAAAGAACACTAATAACAAAATATGATATTTTTTATGTGCATAATTAATATAAAGTAACTAAAAACAAATGAAATTAAAAAGACAAAAGGAGGAATATGTATGGCATTATCACCAGCAATTTTAATTAACAAAAGTGGAAAGGTGGTACCAGTGTATGATAGTAATGGTGCTAAAAAAATTGGACAATTAGAAAAAAATGAGGCATATGCAAGGTACGGAAATGAAGGTAGTCTAACCAGTATTCATTTTCTTGGACCAAATGGTAAATTTATTGCAGGAATGTTGAAGGCTCCAGCATCAAAAGCTACTACACCGTGTACAAATTATCCATATGGAACAGTAACAATTAATAATACTAAGTATTATACTTTTAAAATGAGAAGCAAAAAAACAATAATAACTCCAAATGGTAACAGTTGGGGAAGTGTTGCAAGTGGATGCAGAGTTGCATGTCTCGATGCCTGTGCAGGTCAGACAAAGCAGTGGACTAAACAGATTCATTATGTGGAAAATACATCAGGAAAATGGGTGAAGGTAACTGGTGATGGCAAGAATTATGGATTTGTTGATACTGGTTTAAAATCAGGTTCATCACCTACTAGTATTGCAATGTATGGAAAATGGTAATAGGTCAATAGATAATAGTACTAGATGTTAAGTAGAAAAAATATTCATTCGGAATATTCTATTGGTTTTAATTAGAAGAAAAGAACTATTTAAAGCATTGAAACACTAGGGTGAATCTATTCATATACTATCATTAAAGTATAATATTACCAATGAAAAAGGTTGGGACCTCGTGTCCCAACCTTTCCTTTTTGCACATCAACTCAATAACTTAAACCACAATACGGTTTATTCTCCTAAATTACATCCACATTAGAATTCGACATTACCATATCACAATAGTAAAATATAACCATAAAGTTTGAGACCAACAAACCTTAAAACTTTAAATCAAAAATAAATAAATGCCTTATTGAGAACAGTAGTTTAAGAAACTGACTGTTTTTCAATAAGGCATTTTTTATTGCAAAAATGGAGGTGTCTTATGAGAAGTGAATGCATTTTAATTATTCCACCGTAGGGTGAAACAGAGCAAGCATTAGAATTATGAAATTTTTTAGGAGGACAAATATGAATTTAAATTACGAGGAATTTAAGGAAAAGATTAAGGAAGATATTAAGGATTACATGGATGAGAAGTACAAGGATTGTGGGGTTGTAATCAGAAAGGTTAATAAGACTAACCGTGAGGTTGATGGATTAAATTTTTATGATATTCCAGGCTTAAAAAATGCCACACCAACATTATACGTAAACAACCTGTATGAAGAATACGAAAGAACAGGAAATTACGAAGATGTTGTAAGAATGGCAGCTGAAACAATGGAAAATGGAATTGAATCATTTAACAAGGAAATTAAGGCAGATTTTTTAGATACGTCAAGACTTAAGGATAACGTATTTTTTACATTAATAAATGCTGAACAGAACAGAGAGTTATTGAAGACTGTTCCACACAGAGAATTTGAAGACCTTGCAATTGTGTACAGATGGAATCTTGGAAATGATTCATTAGGAACATATACAAATCTTGTTAACAATGATTTAGCAGCAAAGGAAGGTCTTACAGAAAATGACTTATACAATGCAGCAAATAAGAACACAAAGGAATTATTCCCGGTGTCAATTAAGAACATGAATGAAGTCATTAGTGAAATTATATTTGGTGAAAGTGAATTGGGTGAAGAAATGCAGGAAGAATTCAATGAAGTAATGATGGAAACACCTAATGAACATTCAATGTATGTAATTACAAACGAAAGTAAATTGTATGGAGCAGCTTCAATTTTGTATGAAGAGCCACTACACGAATTGGCAGAAAAAATTGGAAGTGACCTGTATATTTTGCCATCAAGCATCCATGAAGTTATTGCCGTATCAGCAGATTTTGGTTCACCTGATGAATTGGCAGAAATGGTTTATGAAATCAATATGGACCAGGTAGACATTAATGACCGTCTTTCAAATCAGGTATATTGCTACGACAAGGATTTAAGGACATTAAGACTTGCAACAGACACAATAAATAAGAGTCTTGATGACGTTGACCGTGGAGCAATATCAAGTCCGGAAAGAGAGGGCAGATAGTCATAGAAGATTTTCAAAAAGAATTGGCAGAGAGGATAAAAAGTGAAGTTGCTAACTGCAGTTCGGATGAAGAGTTTTTCATTAAAGTTGAGGTGATTGCAGATGGAAAAGATAAATCAGGTATCAATTAGACTTGTAAAGGAACGACCGCTGCTATCAGAAGAACAACTTACATCCCCTGAAAAGGTGGCAATGGTAGTTGGAGATTACATAAGAGATATGGATCGTGAAGCTTTATGTGTAATCAATTTTAACAGTAAGCTTCAGCCATTGAATTTCAATCTGGTAAGCATTGGAGCAATAGATACTACAATTGCTTCGCCAAGAGAAATACTTAAGTCAGCAATATTGTCAAATGCAGCAAATATGATGATTTTGCATAACCATCCATCCAACATTTTAGAACCATCAAAGGAAGACATCAGAACTACGGCAAAGCTAGTTGATATTTGCAATTTGGTGGGAATACCTATTCTGGACCACATTATTGTTGGTCCGGAGAAGGGGAGGTATTTCAGTATGAGAGATAAGCAGTTAGTTGATTTTAGGAAAAGCAGTGCATATTCAGACAAGTTAGAGTTCTTAAATTTTAAGACAGGTAAGGACATAAAAATAGCTGAAGAAGTAAAGATCAGATAAATAAAAGAGTATTACGGTGCGTTTATCCAGTGGATACCCCTGAGCAGCAGTAGCAGTGACAAAGCCTGAAGGCTGGATACAGAGGTTTTAGGATACTTCCTAACAAGAATGCATTTGTATATACAAATGCGTATCTTGCAAAAGACATAGCCTACATTATTTTACAGAAGGAAGGTGGACACATGAGTTCAGATAAAAGAGACATTACAAAACTTATAAGATTCAATGACAGGGAATATCAGATAGTAATGGAAAATGCAAATGCCTGTAACATGAATTTCTCAGCCTATGTCAGATATGCGATTTCAAACATAAAGATGCCAAATCCTGATATGAGAAAACATATTCTTAAACTGATTAATGAAGTCAATCACATAGGTAATAACGTTAATCAGATTGTCCGCAATAATAACAGTGGTTTGTATATGGACAGTGATAAGACAAGGCTTATGGAGTACATGCGATTACTGAATCTTAAGGTGGGAGCTTTTATGGAAAAGTATGGCGATTAGCAGAATATTACACATGAACAGCCATCACCGTTCTAAAGGCTCACATCTGCAGGTGGCAATTGATTACATCTTAAAGGATGAAAAGACCATGAATGGTCTGCTTACAGGAAGTGTTAACTGCATAAAAGAAAATGCCTATGAGTGTATGAAGGAGACAAAAAGACTTTATGGAAAAATGGACAAAAGACAGGGGTATCATCTCATCATTTCATTTGAAGAAAATGAGTGTGATGGAGATATAGCAATGAAGGTTATAGAAGAATTTGTTCATGAATATCTGGAAAGCGACTACGAGGTAGTATATGCAGTTCATACCAACACAGACCACGTTCATGGTCACATCATCTGGAACAGTGTGCGTTTCACAGACGGATATAAATATCATTACAAGAAGGGAGATTGGGAAAAAGACATTCAGCCGAGAGTAGACAGAATATGTGAAAAATACAATCTTTCGACATTGGAGAAATCAATCGAAAAGACAGACAAAAAAGAATGGGATGTTTTAAAAGATGGACCATTTGTATGGAATGAGCAAATAAAACAGGATATAGATGCATGTGTATTAAGGGCTTCGGATTATTCAATGTTTCTGCAAATGCTTGAAGCAGAAGGATATGAAATAAAGCAGGGAAAATATCTGGCAGTAAAACCGCCGGGAATGGAAAGATTCAGACGTACAAAGACGTTAGGACAAGGCTATGGAATTGATGAATTAAAAGAAAGAATTGTAAAGGAAAATCTTAATACTTACAGAAGTAATCAGGTAGTAAGAGCTCCAAAAATCAGAATGTTTAAGTCAAAAAAAGTAAGAAAAACGAGGATGACAGGATTGCAAAGACAGTATTTTAGGGAAATGTATCGTTTAGGAAAAATAAGAAAGCAACCGTACTCACAGGTATGGAAATATAGGAAGGATGTTAAGAAGTTTCAGTTATTACAAAAGCAGTATTTATTCCTTGCAAGGTATGACGTTACTGATGTGGAACAAATATCTGACGTGCAAAAAGATTTGAGAAAAAAGGTGTCAGTATTGCTTAAGGCAAAAAAGGTAATTGTTAATGAAATGGATAAACACCTTAAGGTATTTCAGGCAGTGGAGAATATAGATAAGGAAAAGAAAGCAACCATTTTCTATAAGATGGGTGATGACACATTTAAGGAATCAGAGCAGATTGTATCAGAAGCAAGGGCAACACTTAAAGAAGAGGGATTGTCATTTGAGGAAGCAAAAAAATTAAAGGAATATTATACAGAACTTTTGCAGGCAAATGAAAAGGAAACAAAACAACTAAGGAAAGAAATTGTTGTAGGTTACAAAATCATAAAGGAAGTAAAAGTAAGGCAGGAGAATAAAGAAATTGAGGAAAGAGCAATTAAAGAAGAAAAAAACAAACAGGAAGAGCAGGAGAAAAAATATGTTAAAAGGAAGTGATTTATGTGGAACAGGCAAAGGAATTTAAAAGTGAATTTCAGATAGCCCAGAAGAATAGAAAAGAGAATATGAGAATTGAGAAAAACATCAGAAAAGGAGAACCGGTATCCCTGATTAAGAGATTGTTTTTCTCTAAAAAATACAATAATGATTTGGTGGAGAGATTGGCAGATGGAGATTTAACAATTGCACAGATGAAACAGATAAAAATTGCAATAAAAAATAAACTGTCTGAAAAACAGATTGATTCACTGATTAATTGTAAGAAAGATGAAAAGGCAATGGCAACAATAATAGACATAGCAATCATGCTTAACAATGGGCAGAGGAGGTGAGCATATGTCAGATGAAATTTCACAGGCAATACAGATAATAAGACTTGAATTTGACGGATTGAGATTTGGAATGGACGTAACAGGTGGAACAGTGAAGCAGGCAAAAAATCTGGCAGTGTTCATTTATGCACTGCTTACAAGAGAAAAGCTTCAGGGAAAGACATCATTGAAAAAGATGTTAAGTAAGGATGGCAGTTTGCAGGTATTAAAAATCAGAGAAGAAGACATGAAGAAGTTTAAAAAACTTGCAAAGAAATATGGAATTCTTTATTCAAAACTTCCTGACATAAATAAGTCAGACGGAATGACAGAAGTTCTATTTCATACCGAGGCAACACCAAGAATAAATACATTAATCGAAAAGTTAGGCAATGGAAGCATTGAGAACTTAATGGATTATGTAAGAAACGGTAAGGATGGAGATTTTGAAAAGGTTGTTGATTATCTTAAGAAAGAAAACATTTTAAAAGATACTCCCAGTGAAGTCGAACCGGAAAGAAAGGAACAGTTAGACAGGTATGCAGATGAACTTAAATACAATGCAATGATAAATGATCCTTCAAGAGTAGATATTACCATTTCAAGGAAACTTTATGAAGAGGAAAATCTTACATCCATAAAGACAAGGGTTCCTAATACATATGGTGACAATGTAAGATACTTATGGCTTGATAAGTCAGATGTTGTATCAATTAACGGTGGAAAGACTTTCTTCGCATATCTTAACAAGGACAAGGAATATGAACTTGTTGACAGAGACGGGCAGGTGGCAGAGAAAATTTCAGGTCAGAATTTACAGAAGCAGCATTATGACAGCGTGGATGTAACTGTTAAACATAGGGCATTACAGGAACAAAGAAGAGGCAAAAACGAAAAGAAACAAAAATACAAAAAGGTTGGGACTCCGGGTCCCAAGGTCAGAAAAACAGAATCGGTTAAAGGAACTCCAAGGGGGCGATAGCCATGAACAGAAAGAATTCAATAGTAATTCCCTGTTTAATAATTGGAGAACTTTTTACCATTTATGTTTCATACGTTCTAAATGGCGTATGGAACACCAATGGCGATATAGTACTAATTCTTAATAAGTTTAATGCTGCAATAAAAAATCCATTCGGACATTACTACAATGCCAATACATTAAGAGCTGTAATCTATGGTTCGTTAATATACGGAATGGCAGTTTTAATGTATGTGACAAGCAGAAGAAATCTTATGCATGGCAAGGAATATGGTACAGCAAGATTTGCAGACATACGAATGGTTAATAAGGCACTTGCAGATAAGGATGAAAGCAAGAATAGAATATTAAGTAATAACGTGCGAATGAGCACTGATACCAGTGTTACCGGTTTGAATAACAACATGCTTGTAATAGGTGGTTCGGGTGCAGGAAAGACGTTTTTTATTGTAAAACCAAACATAATGCAAATGATGCTTAATAATTCATTTATCGCCACCGACCCAAAAGGAGAAATCGCAAGAGCCACGGCAAATATGTTAAAGAAAAACGGTTATAACGTGAAGGTTCTTAATCTGATAGACATGGCAAAGTCAGACGGCTATAACCCTTTCAGATACATACGAGAAGAAAATGATGTTGTAAAGCTGGTAACAAACATAATAAGCAATACAACACCAAAGGAAACAGCATCCACAGATCCTTTCTGGGAAAAATCAGAAAGTATGTTTTTACAGGCATTGTTTTATTATGTATGGCTTGAAATGCCACCAAACAGGAAAAATTTTCAATCAGTACTTGACTTACTTTCAGAAGCAGAAGTTGATGCAAAAGGCAATGATTCAAAACTTACAAAGAAGATGAAACAGCTTGCAAAGACAAGCAAGCTTAAGCAAAATCATCCTGCCTATAAGCAATACATGAAAGTAATAAGAGGTGCAGGAGATACGGTGCGTTCCATTATAATCAGTGCCAATTCAAGGCTTGCATTATTGGAAAATCCGCAGATACTTAGAATTCTGTCAAAAGATGACTTGCATTTAGAGGAACTGGGAATAGGTGTAAATGGTGACAAACATACAAGAACTGCATTGTTCTGTATTATTCCTGATTCAGACAAGTCTTACAACTTCATTGTAGGAATGCTTTATACACAACTCTTTCAGGAACTGTATTTTCAGGCGGACTTTAAGAATGATGGTAAGTTACCGATTCAGGTAACTCTTATGATGGACGAGTTTGCCAATGTTGCATTGCCTGATGACTTTTGTTCACTACTTTCAACAATGAGAAGTAGAAGAATAAGTTCAATAATAATCGTTCAGAATCTGGCACAGATTAAGGCTTTGTTTAAGGATACATGGGAAACAATTACAGGTAACTGTGACACTCTTGTATACCTTGGCGGTAATGAAAAATCAACTCATCAATACATATCTGAAATGCTTGGTAAAAGTACTATTGACAAAAGGTCAACAGGAGAAACAAGAGGTGTACATGGTAGTGCTTCAAGAAACTATGATGTGCTTGGCAGGGAACTGATGACACCAGATGAAGTAAGAAATATGAGTAATAAAAAGTGTCTCATTTTCATTAAAGGCTTTAATCCAATATTTGATGATAAGTACATTCCGTTTAGACATAAAAATTTTTCACAGACAGAAGATGGTGGTGGAAAAGCTTATGTACATGATCCAAGTTTAAACAAAGAAAGTTTAAGAACGGTTAAACTTCTTAGCGAAAAACAGATAAATGACATCAAGGAATACAAAAAAGAAAATGAAGTTGTTCACATCATGGACATGTCATTAGAAGAAATAATGATGCTTGATGATACAAAAAGACTTTATTTTGAAAATTCAAATGAAAGTGAAAGTTCCGGTGATGAAGGTAGTGCAAAAACAATATCAAGAACAGATATTTTAGAAAATATGACAGAACAGGAACTTATGGATGAGATAACAAACCGAATGTGTATGATGGATTTTTCAAGAGAGCAGATTGAGGAAATAACAAAATCCCTTGATGCACACATGAAACTTTCAATACTTCTTAGTTATCTTTACCCAACAACTTCAGCAGAAGAAATGGCTAAGAAAAGAAACGAACATTTAAGTAAAAGAGATTAGCAAAGGAGAAAAAAATGAGAAAGATTATAAAGAAAATCAAAATGAAAAAAGAAAACGTAATGGCTGTACTTTCAGGTGCAGTATTTATGACCGTAGTGGATGTAAACAACGTACTTGCCGCAGGAGATGCAAGTTCAGTTACAAAACCACTTGATAACTTAAAAACACTGGTGCTTGCAATCATCGGAGCAATCGGCGTAATCATTCTTGCAAAGAATGTAATGGAGTTTGCACAGGCATATCAGGCACAGGATTCATCGACAATGAACTCGGCACTTAAGGGAATTGTTGCAGGAGTAATGATGGCAGGCATTTCATCAGTACTTGGTATTCTGGGATTTTAAGGGAGGTAAGAGATTATGGACATATTTAGCTTAGGCGGTGTAATCCTTGATCTTTTGCAGACGGTTGTTGATTTCTGGAATGACAAGGTGTCTCTTGTTTTTGAACTGCTGGGGCAGTCCCCGGTAAGCTTCAAGAACGGAGGCCCCTGGGCAGTGGTGGCAAACCTTGAACCCATATTTGTGGCGGTTGGTTCGTCACTGGTGGTTCTGTTCTTTGTAATAGGTTTCTGTTCGGAGAGCATTGACGTAAAGGAAGAGGTAAGATTTGAAACCATACTAAGGATGCTCATGAGAATAGGAATAGCAGAATGGCTTGTTGCAAACAATGTGACAATAATGAAGGCATTTTTTACATCGGCAGGAAATCTGGTGGGGCTCATGACACAGGGAACAACAACCAGGCTAAAGATACCAGATGAACAGCAGACAATAATAAAGGACCTTGGATTCGGGGAAAGCCTTTTGATGATGATACTTGCAGTAATCATTGCACTTGTAATCATCTTCTGTGGCTTCATGCTCATATACACCGTGTATTTCAGATTCTTAAAAATACTTGTGGTGGTGCCGTTTGGTGCACTTGCGTTTTCAACAGTAAGCGGAAACCGAATGGTAAGTCATTCGGCAGTAAGCTATGCAAAGTACTTTCTGTCAATAGTGCTGGAGGCAGTGACAATGGCACTTGCAATAATTGTCTGCAATGCATTTTTGAATGCAGGACTACCAACATTTACAAGCGATTACGCGGACTGGACAAAGGCACTGATGTACATGTGTGAACTTACATTCAGCGTGGCAATGACAGTCGGAGCAGTGAAGGGAGCACAGAATCTTACAAGTAAGGCACTGGGATTATAGAAACAGGAGGAACAGATGAACATATCAATTAACAAGGACATAGAAAAATATCAGGAGTCAGTGGTGATGGGACTTACCGCAAGACAGCTGATATTTTCCATCGCATCAGTTGCATGCGGCGGCGCAATAGTTCTTCTTACATACAGATACGTGGGGCTTACGGGAAGTGCATACATTGCTATTCCCGTGGTGGCACCACTTGCATTAAACGGATTTTATTCATATCAGGGAATGAGTTTTACACAGATGTTTAAAAGAAAAATGTGGTTCGCTTTTAAAAACAGACCACTTACATACATTTCAGAGGAAAGTGAGAAAACCATAAAAAGAATGAGAATGGAAGAGGAACGGCAGAGAAAAAAGGAAGACAAAAGGAAAAACAGGAGAAGTAACAAAAACAGAAAATGAGAAACATAAAGGAAAATTTAACACAGGAAAATAAACGGAGGAACAGGAATGAACATATTTAAGGACAGGTTTTCTGAAATAAAGAAGGCATCAGAGCCACTTTACAAATCACCAAAGTCGGTGCAGGAAACAATAGAGATACTAAAGATATCGGAAAGCGGAATATTTGAGGTGGCAGATGGAAAGTACTCAAGGACATACAGATTCAGTGATGTCAATTATGCCACACGTTCAGAGGAGGAACAGGAAAGCTTTTTTCAGAGATACTGCAGGTGCCTTAACTCATTCGACTGCACATTTAAGATAACAGTCAACAATAAAAACAAGGACATGGATGTGCTGAGAAATGAGGTAATGCTTAAGTACAGAAATGACGGATTCGATAAGATGAGGGAAAGTTACAACAGAATCATTGAGGAAAAGATACTTGAGGGAAGACAGGGCATTGAGCAGGAAAGATATCTTACCATAACAATTGAGAGAAAGAACTTTGAGGAGGCAAAGGCGCAGTTCGCAACAATTGAGGCATCAATGTTTCGAAGTTTTGCCGAACTTGGTTCAAAGCTGACACCACTTACAGGAAATGAACGATTAAAGATTCTTCACGACTATTACAGACTTGGAAGGGAGGATGAATTTAACTTTGACATAAGACATGGAAGAATTACAGGAACAGACTTTAGAAATGAAATCTGCAACACAAGGATAAAATATCATCCTGACTATTTTGAGGATGAAGGAAAGGTTGGAAGGGTTCTTTTCATAAAGAAATATCCAACATACCTTTCTGACAGATTTTTTACGGAGCTGACATTTCTGCCGGTACATTCGGTTACAAGTGTGGATGTGGTTCCGGTGCCAAAGGACCTGACAATGAAGATGCTGCAGAAAAAGTATCTGGGCATTGAGTCAGACATAATAAAACAGCAGAGAACAAGAAACAGAAACAATGACTTTTCATCAGACATTTCATATGCAACAAGACAGAAGAAAAAGGACATTGAGGAGATAATGAACAACGTAAGGGAAAATGATGAAAGCCTTTACTATGTTTCAGTGACAATGATTGTCATGGCAGATGACAGGGATGAACTTGAAAGCATCTGTGAGACAGTGGATTCCATTGCAAAGGGAGCAGGATGTGCTGTTGACACATGCATGTACAAACAGAGGGAAGCTGTTAACACAACACTTCCAATAGGAGTAAGACAGATTGAGACAATGAGAACAATGCTTACACAGAGCCTTGCAGTGCTGATGCCGTTTAACGTGCAGGAACTTTGTGACAGAAACGGCATTTACTATGGCGTAAACCAGATATCCAAAAACATAATTGTGGGAAACAGAAAGAAACTCTTAAACGGAAACGGATTCATATTTGGTGTGTCAGGTGCAGGAAAGTCATTTCAGGCAAAGATGGAAATGGGTTCGGTTTTACTTTCAACGGATGACAATGTAATTGCAGTGGATCCAATGAATGAATATGAGGATGTCACTGAAAAATACAATGGAACTTACATAAACATTTCGACAAACACAAGAAACTACATTAATCCCATGGACATGGATGTGTGGAATCTTGATGTATTGGACAGTAAGGGCTGGGTAAGGGACAAGTGCCAGTTCATGCTAAGTATCTGCGAGCAGATAATGAAGGAAATAACACCACAGCAGAGGTCAATCATTTCAAGATGCGTAAAGGACCTGTACATGGACATTGCAAGAAGCAGGGAAAAATACGTTCCAACAATGGAGGACTTGTACAACAGACTTCTTGAACAGGAAGACAAGGAAGCAAGAGACGTGGCACTTGGACTTGAAATATTTGTTACCGGAGCACTAAACATCTTTAATCATCAGACAAACATAAATGTAAACAACAGATTCATTGTGTATGGAATAAGAGACCTTGGGGAATCACTTGCACCACTTGCAATGCTTGTAATGATGGAAACAATACAGCAGAAAATAATTGATAACGGTGAGAGAGGAATAGCAACATGGTTTTACATTGATGAGGTGCATGTTCTTTTAAATTCACCGTTCAGTGCTGAATATCTTCGCCAGATGTGGAAAAAGGTAAGAAAGCAGGGAGGTCTTTGTACAGGAATCACACAGAACATAGTGGACCTTTTAATGAGTGAGACAAGCACAACAATGCTTTCAAACTCAGCATTCATACTACTTTTAAATCAGTCAAGCAAGGACATAGAAAAGATAGTGGAGTCACTGGAAATATCAGAAGAGCAGCTTAACTATGTTATAGATTCACCGTCAGGATGCGGGCTTATAAAATGCGGAAGCAGAATGGTACCGTTTGACAATGTGATTGACAAGGACAGCGAGTTGTACAGACTGTATAACACTAATCTGTATGAGAAGATGGAAAATCGCAAAAAGGATGAGTAAATCTATTAGAGAGTAGATAAAATATAATTGCTGGGAGATGGGCGGTGTGGTAGAATTGTGTAGGTTAGAATGTAAATGAGTGCAACATAAATTTGCACTCATATCTTAGGAGGGTAAAATGAAAGTAATAGCAATTGCTGCTGTGACAGCAGGTGGAAAAACAACTATAGTTAATGAACTGAAGAATCAAATCGCAAATACGAAAGCTTTGTATTTTGACGATTATTCTTTTGAAGGTGAAGTTGATAATTTTTATGAATGGACGAAACAAGGAGCAGATTATAATGTATGGAATTTGAGTCCATTGGTAGAAGATGTTATTGATATAAAAAATTCAGATTGTGAATATCTATTGCTAGATTATCCTTTTGCATACTGTCACAAAGCCTTAAGAAACTATATTGATTGTGCGATTTTCATAGATACCCCATTAGACATTGCAATGGCAAGAAAGGTTTTGCGAGACATGAAAAACGCTACAGGTGAGGAGATTAGACAAGAGATGGAGACATACCTAAAGTATGCCAGAATTGCTTATGTTCAAATGTTAAAAGATATTTTGCCGTCATCTGATTATGTAATAGATGGGACAAAAGAATTATCTGAAAAGGTTGACGAAATAAAAAAGATTATTTTATCGCTATAGCATTAATTTGCCAGAGCGGTTTATCGTTAGAGGGAGTGATGAAATTGAAAATTGAAACTGATAGATTAGTAATTCGTTCTATTCAGTACGGAGATGAGAAGAGTTTTGCAGAGATGGCACAAGATGGTAGCTTGGAAGCAATAGGATTTGATTGTAATTGTTCTGAATGGATTGAAGATTGGATAGAAGAAGCCGTTGAATATGATAAAAGGGATAACCCGGAAAATGATTATTTGGCATATACAGTTTGTCTCAAGAAAGACAATAGAATTATTGGTTCGGTTGGGTGTTCATGGTACAATGATTTTGAGCAAACAGGTGTTACATATTTTTTAGGAAAGGAATATAGAGGAAAGGGTTATGCTTTGGAAAGTTTGAAAGCATATATAGAATATTTCTTTAAGCAATATCAAATAAATAAAATTATTGCTACTATTCGAGATGATAATATAAATTCATGGAAACTATTGGAAAAGACAGATTTTTATTTGTGTGAAAAGAAAATGTGGAAGGATTACGATGATTCAAAAGAATGCATGTATAGGTTTTATGAATTTGTGAAGCAATAAGAAATGGAAATGATAACAAATAAATTGAGTGAGGACAATAAAAATAATGGAATATATATTTGAAACAAGAAACTTGAAAATTAGAAGATTTGAAATACAAGATGCACAAAAATTATATGAAAATCATCTTGAAGAAGAAGTTAAAAAATGGATACCTAACGAAAGTTATGCAGACATTCAAGAGGCACGGGAAGCAATAAGGTTTTATGCAGAGTGTGTTAATGAAAAGCATTTACCATTTGTATTAGCTGTAGAATTAAAGGAAAATGGAGAATTAATTGGAGATACAGGCATAAATGAAGTTGATGGAAAACCAAATGAGGTAGAAATCGGTTATACAATTTGTAAAGAATATAGTGGAAATGGTTATGCAACAGAACTTGTGCAAGGAATGACAAGGTTTGCATGTGAAACCTTTAAAGTAAAGATTTTATATGGTCGTGTTATGCATGGAAATAATGCTTCGGTACGAGTATTAGATAAGAATGCATATTCATTTGTTTCAGAAGAATTTGATGCAGATGACGATCCATACGGCAAGGGAATGTTAATTTATAAGAAAGAATGTTAGTTTTATATTGATAATATAAGAAATATTGGATAGAAAGGAAAAAAGTCATGGAGAAAGGAAAAATTATTTTCTTAAATGGAGTAACCAGTTCAGGAAAAACATCAATTGTAGAGGCATTGCAGGATACTGACGATATATTCTTTTATGTTGTGGCAAATGATTTGTTTGAAGAAATGATTGGAGAAAAATATTTAAGGGAGAATTACTGGAAATATTTAAGTGAAGTGATAATAATGATGTATCATACAGCAAAATTATATTCCGATATGGGTAAAAATGTTCTAATTGATGGAATTTTAGTCGAAAGAGATGAGATAAAACCACATTATAAGCAAATGTTAGAAATTTTTAATGATAATCCACTGGATATAATTGAAGTTTATTGTCCTTTAGATATATGCAAACAAAGAAATATTGAACGAGAGAATAGATATGCGGAGCAATCAGCAGAACAACATGAAATAATGTCAAAGGGCATAAAATATAGAATGCGAGTTGATACTAGCATACATAGTCCCAAAGAATGTGCAGATATTATTTTGAAGGAACTGTTTAAATAATTTAACAATTTACAAATTATATAGAAAACTAAAAGTATTATATCTAAACGCCAAGTTAGCATAAAGCTAGCCTGGCGTTATTTTTTACACAAAAATCAAGGAGGAAAACATGAAAATAGACAAAGAAAAAGAAGTTGAAACAAAAATACACAAAAAGCGAGATGGTAAGATTCATAAGAAGCGAGATGTAAAAATAGACGGTAAAGCTATGTCTACAAGAACAAAGAATAATGTAAGAGTTATGAGAAAAGTAGCTGAATCAAAGATTATAGACAACATTGAAGGTGGTGAAAACATTGAGGGAGCTTTGGAAGCATCAGAAATGGCAGTGAGACCTATAAAAGGCATCGTAAATGAAGGTAATAGAATTAGAAAAAAGGCACAAGTTTCAAAACTTCAAAAAGAAGTCGTAGGAAGCAGGTTGAGAAAGAGAGCAGTTAATAAAGGTAGAGAGTTAGCAAAGAAGTCAGGGAGAAAGGCTGTAAAGAAAACATCTAAAAAGATGGCTAAAGATACCAGTAGAAAAGTGGCAAAGGAAAGTTCAAAGATTGCAACCAAGGCTGGAACGGCAGTGGCAGGTTCAGTGGCAGGACCAGAAGGAACTTTGATAGGAATAGCTGCAGGCGAAACAGCAGGAATGAAGATTGACAATACATTTTACAAGGCAGAGCAAAGAAGTAGAATGATGAAATTTTTTATGGACAAGCTGAAACCCAATGAAGAGCAGAATGACAGTCTTTTCAAACTTGTGGGGAGTATGGTAAGAAACAAAATGACTTTTATGATCAAAAGAGCAGTATCCTTGTTGGCACAATTGATTACACCAATTTTAATAATTGTAATAGCAGCAACCGGAATTGTGTTTGCCGTAATTGCAGTTCTGTACAATTCCCCATTTGCATTATTTCTTCCACCATTGGAAAGTGGAGACACAATACAGTCAGTGACAACACAGTATGTTTCAGAATTTAATCAGGAGATACAAACTTTAATTGATGAACACAAGGACGCTGACAAGGGAAGAAAGGTGTATGTGGATTATGAAGGAATGAATAGTGAACCGTCCAATTATTACGACATTATGAGTGTATACATGGTCAAGTACGGATATGAAAATACCGCAACAAAAATGAATGAAACGAACAAGCAAAATTTGAAGGCAGTGTTTGATGACATGTGTAAATACACCACGGAGAATGTAACAGAGAAAAAAGGCAAAAAAAAGACAAAGTACTTAGAGGTGAGAATTACACTAAAAACATATACGGATATGACAACAGAGTATCAGTTTGATGAAGACAGAACAGCAACACTTAATCAGTTGATGAGTGCTTACATAACAAACAATTCTTCTGGTGGAAGCCAGATAAGTGGATTACAGGGAAGCCTTACTCCGCAGGAGATAAGCAACATAACAGACAAGATTTCAAATCCAACACAAAAGGCTGTTGTTTCATTTGTTTTGGCAAAGGTTGGATATCCATACAGCCAGCCTTTGAGAAACAGTGGAAAGGCATTTGACTGTAGTTCACTGGCATACTACGCGTGGAAGTCAGCAGGTGTTGACATATCGTTTGGTGGTGGAACAACTGCGGCTGCAGAAGCAGAAGGTCTAAAAGATAAGATAGTGAAAGAAAAAAATCTACAGCCAGGGGATTTGATCTTTTACAGTTATACAACCAATGGAAGGTATAAGAACATCAGCCATGTTGGAATTTATGTGGGCAATGGAAAGATGGTTGAAGCCGTGGATGAAGCTCATGGAGTATGCTTGGGTAATTATCATAATGGTGGATTGGTGATGATATGTAGGCCGGGGAACTAAAATATGTTAAATGTGGTTCCAATCTTAACAATTCAACCACATTAGAATTCGACAACATTTCTGACTTTTGATAAAATTATCATGTCAAGGAAAATTGATCAATAACTAAGACAACAAAATAAATGCCTTATTAAAATTCTTGGTTTAATACCGGGAGTTTTAATAGGGCATTTTTTGTTACAAAATTTTAATGGAAAGAGAGGAGTGGACCAGTGAAACAGGCAGAAGAAAAATACAAAATTAGAGAAATTAGTTATCTTTTCCAGACACTTGAAAAGGAATGGGAACGTTCTGGAAGAACAGTGACTAAGCGTAAACTAAATCAGGATGCATTGGACATGTTTTCTGAATATTACGTGCAAAAGGTAAAGGAATATGAAACAGAGCAGGATAATATCAAAACAAAAACAATTCAGAAGATGGTGAAGGAAATAAAGGAAATGAGTATTCTTTTAAGAATAGCAAAAAAGATTTGTACTAAATCAAAAACTCAGACTACAAAGGATTACATCATTATCGAATTGGACAAGGAAGAAAGAAATTGCTTGGAAAATATTATAGGAAGTGAGGACTAGCGGATGAATTATAAGATAAAAGTTTACAAGACAAAAAGTAATGAATGGAGCACTAAGGCATATGCTTCAGTTACATTTAATAACAGTTTTGTTGTAACAGGAATAACGGTTAGAGAAGGAAAGAACAATAACTTATTTGTAGCCATGCCAAGTTATAAAAGCAGCAAGACAGATGAAAATGGCAAGCCTGTATACAAAGATTATTGTAATCCTACCACAAAGGAATTCAGGGATGAACTTTATGGAAACATCATTGATGCTTATATGAATGACAAGAAGGAACTTGAAGTAAAAGGCGCAAGCAACAAGTTTGAATTTGGAATAGCCCTAAGAAGTTTTAGTGGTGAGAACATAGAAGCTTTGGGATGCATTTATTTTGAAAAATGTTTTGTTATAAATAATGTGAAAGTGATTCCAAGCGAAAAAGGTTCATTTGTGGCAATGCCGTCACAACTTGTAAATAAAGAAAATGGCGAAAAAGAATATGAAGATGTTTGTTTTCCAATAACAAAGGAATTTAGAACAGAATTGTATGACGCAATTTTAAAAGAAAAGGACATTATGAAACAGAAACAGCAGGAAGAATTTCAGAAGATTGATGAAATGGACAAAGATAATTTGCCATTTAGATAGGAGGAGTTATGAATAAAAAAGTATGTGTGATTTTTAGAAATGATGAATTTTTGGATAACGATGTAAGAGTGGAAATTATGAAGATTATTGCGTGTATTCCCAAACAGGAATTAAGTAATATACATATTTGCATTGACAGTTCGAAAAAAGATAATGAAGGTATTAGACGTGAATGGTTAAAACAATTCATAAAGGAAAACTTATTTACAACGAGTACAATATATACTAATTCATTAGTAAGTATTGCGTGTGACGTAACAGAAATAAACATTTTCATAGCATTGATGCATTTGTTTGGAATAAATATTTATCTGGAAAATGAAGAGGCAAGCATAATACCTGATCCATTGTATGTAGGTGAAATTCAAAAAATAATAAAGACTAAACTTAAGGAGCATCCAATGTGTATAGCAAAGGCTAATGCGGAGGAAAGAGCGTTTGTTGTCAATGTTGTGTTAGGCATTATAGACAATCTTTGGTTAGATTACAGAAAGACAGTACAGTAAAATGAAAATGTTTTTATACTTTACAAATGAAAGAGTAAGTTATATAATGACACTACAGCAGAAATCGAACATACATTCGAACAAAGCTGAACTTCTATCCGGAATGAAGTAAGAGAAATGAAAACTTAAGCAGAAGGGAGATGAACCAGGTGTCTACAGAAGATTTGAGCAAAAGACAGATACAAGTATATGACAGCATTGTAGCTCATGTCCAGGAATACGGTTTTGCACCCACCGTCAGAGAGTTGTGCAAATTAACAGGTTTAGCTTCCACATCAACTATAATTGGGCATTTAAAGACTTTAGAGAAAAAAGGATACATAAAAAGATATCCTACACACCCTAGAGCAATTACAATATTACAGTAGATGTGTGAGAAGGAAATTACCGAAGTATAAGATCAGCTGAATAACAGGTCATGTGCGTAAGGCTAAACAGGCGCAGATGATGGTTACATAAGGCTTACAAGGAATAGTTTCCCATCCTTTGTGAGTACAAAAATTTAATGATTAAATATTTGTATAACAAGGAGAAACACAATTGAACAGAATAGATACTAATGGAAAGAATACATTTAATGTAGGAGATGAAGCCTACATTATTGAGAGTAATCGCAACGTAAGAAAAGTTACAATCATAAAGATAAGCAGAGATTTCTGTACAGTAAGATTTGCTGATACAGATGGAGCAATAGCAGTAAGAGTAAGCAGACTGTATGGTACCCGCAAGATGGCAGAGGAATCACTGCCAAAGAAACTAACAGTTGCAGTCAGACAGGAAGGACCTCGTCCTCCACATAACGTATGGATGTAGTGGAGGTGATTTGGTGATAGAGTTTGAATATGACAAAACAGGGGTCGGCAGACGACTAGAGATGCTTAGGAAAAAGGCTAACAGTTCCAGAGAAAAGGCAGCGGAAGACTTAGACATATCAAAGGATTCCCTGTACGCCTACGAAAGAGGAAAAAGCATTATGAGTGCAGAAGTATTGGCAAAAGTTTGCATCTTATACAATACTTCAATGGACTACTTACTTAATGGTTGTGAATCAGAAAACAATGTTATAATTCCTGAAATAATGATATCGCTGGGGAAATATAACGTCGAGCAACAGAAACATATGTATGCAGCACTTAATCACATGATGAAAGTGTTTGTGTAGGAAGATATTATAGTCAGAAAACACGTCTATGATGAAAATCATAGGCGTGGACTACTATATGGGAAATTAACTTATTACAAAGAGTTAAGCTGGAGGTAAAAATGGAAACAATATATGATGAATTAAAAGATATTAACTCCTGGATTAAATATACTCCAATGGAAGGACAATATTATAAATATAAAAGTAATATTATTTATGCAGCTTGTAAAATAGCAGATTTATATTATCAAGTATGTAATGCTAGAATGAGTTTACATTTTTATATGGATTATGACAAATATTCAATGATGTCAGATAGTAAGATGGCAATTCTAAGCACAAAGAAATATTTTGTTGAAAACGCATTGTTATATTACAATTTTGCTGTAGATTATTTATGGCAAGTTTTATGGTTATATTATGATAATTCTGAGAACAATTTCAAGATATCAATAAATGAATTATATCAGAAGATTATGAAAGAGTGTAATTTTAATGATTTAATAAGAGGATTAACAGAAATACAAGAAAATAAAATTGTTGAGGTGTTAAAAGATAATTTTACAGATCGAAATAAATTATTTAAAATAATACGGGAATATTATAATTATTTAAAACATAGAGCGATATTTCATACGCCATCGTTAGGTGATAATTCTAATATAGGTATAATTGAATGGCCCACATTAATACGTGAAAAAGACAGCGGAACTGAAATGATAAGCTATAGGATTCCGTTAATTGCAAGAACAGAATTAGATATGAACGAATTAAGTGATTTATTGATTAAATTTGATAAAAATTTTGTTGGAATTTGCGAGTATTTTTTTGATATTATTATACCAAGAGACTATGTTACAGCAAGAAAATTTAAAATAGAATCTGGTAGGCAATATATAATTGAACATTTAAAAGAATTAGATGAATATAGTAAAAAGCATTCAGAAATAATTTCAGCAATGAAATGCGAAATATATTTTAAAAAGTAAACATAATTATCATAGGCTGGTTGATATAAAAGCTCAATCGGCTTTTATTTTTATGTTATAAAATGATGCTAAATATATAAAAATTCGTATTATTTTCATACTCCTTTTCGTATTATCCTCGATTTAATTACCCTCAGAAAAATCTTAAAATAAGTGCATAGTCATTGAGGTACCAACCCAAGGCTTAGCTTACAAATACATAGAACAGGTTTCTACTATATTAATAGTGAATCTGCACTACGCCGTGATTGATGCGGCTTTGTGGTAAGAGCAGTATTATAGCGAGGCAGATTTATACTGGCGACGGTCAGAGGAAAAGAAACAAATATCGTGTAGGAGATTTAATAAGGCGTTTCTCTGTTGTGAAAACAGTCGATAGACATTCAGACGTGATGACTATGTAGATGTAAGTTACCATTTATAACAAATATCAATTTAAAGAAGGTAACAGGATGAAATATGACAAAATAGAAACAGGAGTTAATTTAAGACAGTTAAGAATAGAAAACAAATTGTCACCGGGAGAAGTAAGTGACATCGTTGATAAAAGCGAATCACATATAATGCAGCTGGAAAGAGGAAGTAGAAACCTTACAGTAGAAATGCTTTGTAAGTTTGCAGATGTATATAATGCAGATCCCAATACTATTCTTGGAATACATACATCAATGTCAGAAGAATTGTATGCAGAATTGAGTATGTTGTCTATGGATATAAGAAATAAGTTATGTTCTAGTTTCTTGGAAATTGTAAAAAGCGTAAAAAACGGACAGGGGTGATTATAAATGACAAAAGGTGCACAAGTAATGATAAGAAATCAGAAAATAGCAAAAAAATTTGTAAGATATGGTGAAGGGGCACAATTATATTCAATGTCCCAAAGTACCTTTGAAAAACTCGCAAAGGAAGCAAAAGCTATATATAAGTACAACAAGTTAGTATTAGTAAATACTGAAAAAATAGATGAATATTTAGAATTATTTCATGAATTTTAGAAAAAGACCTTTCATTGACACTTGACTTTTTGGAGTACAAAAAGTAAGATATTGGTAAGTGCAGGGAGGTGTAGATAATGTCAAAAATGGGAAGACCAAAATCTGATAATCCAAAGAATAAGAAAGTATCTACAAGATTATCAGAAGCAGAGTACGATCGTTTGAAATTATATGCATCTAAGCATTCTCTTACAATATCAGAAGTGATTAACTTGAGTTTAGAATATTTGTATTCTAGCAGAGAGTGAAAATGAAGGGTCTTTTTTGTTTATTTGAAAGGAGACCAATCATGGAAAAGAAACGTAAAGATAGTAGAGGAAGAGTTCTTCGTAAAGGTGAAGCATTTCGTGAAAAGGAAGGTAGATATTCGTATGAATATAAAGATACCTTTGGAAATAGGAAGACAATTTACTCTGTAGATTTATTGAAATTACGTGAAAGAGAAAAACAAATAGAAAGAGACATAAGTGATGGACTCAACATGTATGTAGCTGGGAAGGCAACATTAAACTATTTGTTTGAAAGGTATATGGATACAAAATATAATTTACGAGAAAATACAAAAGTAAATTATAAATATATGTACGACAATTATGTTAGAAATACTATAGGAAAAAGACTGATAGCTGACATAAAATATTCAGACATCGTTTATTTTTACAAAAGTTTAATTACTGAAAAAGGTTTAGAACTTAATACAGTGGATACAATTCATACGGTAATACATCCGGTGTTTTCAATGGCGGTTAGGGATGATGTTATTAGAAAAAATCCAGCTAGTGGAGTATTGGCTGATATTAAGAAAGAGAGTGGTAAAAATAAAGGAATAAGACACGCTTTGACAATAGAACAACAGAGAGTTTTTATGAAATATATGATTGAAGAGGAACAATTTAATCATTGGATTCCAATTTTTACTATTTTATTAGGAACGGGATGTAGGGTAGGTGAATTTATAGGACTTAGATGGGAGGATGTTGATTTTAAACAAAAAGTAATTAGTATAAATCATAGTATAGCGTACGTGTGTTATGGTAAAGAAGATGGTAGGAAGAGCCATTATGCAATATCTTTGCCTAAAACAGAAGCGGGTATAAGATACATTCCAATGACAGACGAAGTATATGATGTATTCAAAGCAGAGTATTACAGACAACAGGAAAATGGCTTTAGTCAGTTTTCAATAGAAGGAATGTCGGGATTTATATTTACAAATCGTTGTGGAAGAATTTATAATCAACAAACTTTAAATAAAGGACTAAAAAGAATATCCGAGAATTATAACCAGAAGGAATTAATAGATGCAAAGAAACAAAGACGTGAACCTATTATTCTACCACATTTTACATGTCATCAATTAAGGCATACTTTTGCAACAAGATTATGTGAAAGTACAAGTAATTTAAAAGCAATTCAAGATATTATGGGACATGCAAATATTGAAACAACAATGGACATATATGCAGAAGCCACGGTAGGAGCAAAACAAAAAGCAATTGAAAATTTATCAAACAATTTAAAACTTTTTTAGAAAGAGAACCTTATTGTTAAGGACGTAAAAAGTGACAAAAGACGTGAAAAGGACGTAATAATAATATTCCTTTATACATTATAATACACTATAATAAGTTTGACTGAATTAGGGAAATAACGATAATACCTTGTAGTATGGGATAATAAGTATATCATATTATTATTCCCGACAATGAAACAGTTGGATAAATAATTTATCAAATAAAAAGATTAAGCACTTTCTAAAAAGAGATTTTTAGGAAGTGTTTTTTTAAATAAAAATAAGTCAGAATAAAAATGAAATTCTATTGATCTAAAAGTACATATAAATTATACTTACTTCAATAAATATTAGTTGGAGAATATATATAATGGATGCTCTACTTGGAAATTTTGATCGTCATGGAGCTAACTGGGGATTTATAAAAGAAGACAATAAGTATACAATAGCTCCAATATTTGACAATGGCTCATGTTTGTTCCCTAATTTAGTAGATGAAGAAGAGATGAAAGAAATTATGTAAAAGAGGTTGATAAAATGAAAAAGATAGTAACCCAAGGAGATATCTGTTTACAGGGTGATTATGATTTTGTATATAAGGTCGCAGAAATAACTTATACTTTGTGAGAAGACGAAAATCGAAAGCAGTACCATGATTTATTAAAGCCATTCTCCCACTATAACTGTAAGCAAATATATAACAAAATCTTTGCCCTAGCCTTTCTATTATATAAAAAAAGATACATTGACAAAAAATGAGGAGTTTATTTTTTTCCTATATTCAACTAACATTAAACCCTAAAATTGCAACAAGGACATATAATTAACATTAAATAAAGGGGCTAAGGTGAAAAAAATAACAAAATACTGGAAAAAATTAAAAATAAGAACTCAAATTATTTTAGTTTACATACTTATACTTATCTTATCGTTTGCACTAACATTTACTTTCGTATCAATGGTTAACAACAAATACACCAAAATGGAAGTTGGAAAAGCAGGGGAACAGACTGTTAGTGCAGTTCAGGGAAACTTGTCCCTTGTTTTTGAAAATGTAATACAACTTTCTACATATATATATTTTGATGATATAGTACAGGGCTCATTGAAAAAGATTAATTCCAAAAATATTGAAATTGAATACCAAAAGAACATAACAAAAAGTTTGTTTAATATGATATTATCGGGAGATTATATTTCAGGTGTGTACATTTTTGACAAATATGATAATTGTTACAACTCTTATAGGAAAACACCAAGAAAAATAGATAAAAACATTAGGAAAACTAACTGGTATCGAAAAATGGAAAAGGCGAACGGAAATGGCTTTTTCTATAAAGGAAGCGATGGAACTATTGATTATTACCAAAATAATAACTATTTGTGTTATGTAAGACAAATTGTTGATAAAAATAATTACAAACCATTGGCAACTTTGTTAATAACTCTTGACCCAAATGTATTACAGGGATATTTTGAACAGGTTTCTGATGACAAAAATCAGTTTTACATTGTGGATTCAAAAGGAGAATACGTTGTCGAACCGGAAAACAAACAGGAAAATTTTGTTAAATATACAAAAGATACTAAAAGAATGTCACAAGGCTTTGAAGAAGTAAAAACTTCTAAAGGAAAATGTATTGCTGTAGGTCACAGTATGGGAATACAGGATTGGAAAATAATAGGAACATTTTCCCTTGATGAAATATCTTCATTAACCCCTTACTATTCCACAGTAATCATTATTATCATGTGTCTTAACATTATATTTGTATTTTTGTGCTCAACCTTGCTAACGTATTTGATTTTTAAACCTATTGGAAAAATTGAAGAACATATGAAATTAATAGAAAATGGTAAGTTTATTACAATGGAAAGTGACGAGTACGAAAACGAAATAACCAATTTACGTCAGGTTTTTAATCATATGATTTTGTCAATAAAAAAACTTATGAACAAAGTAAAAGAAGAGGAAGGAATTATTGCCAAAGGAAAATTGGATATAATTTATGCTCAAATAAATCCTCATTTTTTGTATAACACATTAGATGCTGTGTCGGCGTTAGCATTAATGGAGGAAAATGAAAAGTGCTTTGAAATAACTCAGGCATTGGGAAATTTTTATAGAAATAGCTTGAACAGTGGCCTTGATTACATAACTGTGGAAGATGAAATAGACAGTATTAAAAGCTATATCACTATTTTAAATATGAGATATGACAATCAAATTAAGGTGGACTATCAGATAGAGGAGTCAGTGAAGAAGGAAAAAATATTAAAACTTTTGCTTCAACCGTTAGTTGAAAATGCAGTCCATCATGGATTGAATGGTGAGGAAGGTACTGTAAGCATTAAAGCTTTTTCTCAGGATGATGAAATTATTTTCATTGTGTCAGATGATGGCGTTGGAATGAGTGAAGACAGGGTCGAGGCAATATTGCATGGGAAGAATATAACAGGAAAATCAGGCTTTGGTTTGCACAGTTTAATACAGAGAATCAGACTTTTATACGAAATAGAAAATCCTATTATTATACAAAGCGAAATTGGAAATGGAACAGAAATAATTGTAACAGTTAAAAAGATGAAGGGGGAAAATTATATATGTTAAATGTACTATTGGTGGATGATGAAAAGTTAGAGCGGATTTTAATTCACAAAGGCTACAGCTGGGAGGAGAATGGTTTTCGAATTGTAGGAGAGGCGGCTTCTGGAAAAGAAGCGTTGGAATACATGGCGTACCATCATGTAGACATTGTTGTAACAGATATTAATATGCCGGTTATGGATGGCTTGGAATTTTCCGAGAAGTTATTAGAAAAGTATCCAAAGTGCAAAGTGGTAATAGTAACCGGATTTAGAGAGTTTGAATACGCTAGAAAAGCCATAAAACTTGGAGTGGAGGAGTTCCTACTAAAACCTATTAATATAAAAGAACTGGCAGAGGTAATGAACAAATTAAAAAATAAACTAGCCAAAATCAAAGAAGAAGCTTCAAAGGTCGCAAAACTTAAGGAAAGTGTCGAAAAGAATTATGACATACTAAAGGAAAGTCTACTTTTAAGATTAGTAGAAAAAAGAATTGATGAAGAAGAAGCTTTAAAGAAAATGAACACTTATAACTGCATAAAACTTTTAGATGGTGTAGTGTGTGCAAATATTAAAATCAAAGAGACTCAGGAAAAAGAAAATTATCGAAAGGTGTTCGATTTTATTCAAAATAACAGTGGTGAAAATGCTATTTCCTTTGTACATTTTATGCACAATATAGTAATTCTTTTTGAGAATACAGATTTGAAAGAATGTATGGCTTATGTTAATGACTGGCATAAAAAAATTAATTCTATGGGGATAAGTGTAACTATTGGAATTAGTGAAGAAACCAGTGGCTTTGGTGGTATATCAACGTCATACAATCAAACCAACAAAGCTATTGAAGCGTCTGTTCTTTTAGGCAGAAATAAAGTTATTGAATATTCAGAATACAAGAAAATTATGAATCAAAATAACATAAAAAAGGAAATTGACTGGGATGAATTTTTAGAAGCGATAATTAACTGCGAAATGAAAGATGTTGAAAATCATTTAAACGATTATATAGAAGTAATCAAAGATACTAAAATTCCAGATGAAGAATATCTTAAATTAATGACTATGACAATGATTATGCGCGCAGGTTCCACTTTAAATAAATATGGAATAAACTTATATGAGCTAATAAGTGAAGAAAAGGTGTTTAGTGATGTAAGAGGAATTACAAGTTTAAAGGACGTTTCCGTATGCACAAAAAAATACATTGAAACTATTTGCAAGTACCACAATCAGAAGAAAGCCAAAAGAAATACAAATGTAATTAAGGATGCACTTGAATATGTAAATAGAAATCTATATAACTCAAAACTTTCTTTGAAAAAAGCAGCAACAGATTTATATACAAACGAGAGTTATTTAAGCAGAGAGTTTAAGAAGGCGTATGGTATGAGTTTTGTTGAATATGTATCAAGGAAGAGAATTGATGCAAGTAAGAAGTTACTTAAGGAAACTAATCTGAAGGTATATGAAGTGGCTGAAAAAATTGGTTTTAAAGATGCACATTATTTTTGCATATGTTTTAAGAAACAAACGGGTCAAACAATAAAAGAATACAGAGGCGCATAATAAAAAAGGTTAAAAAATTGAGTAAAATTTTTAACCTTTTTTAGTCAAAATATTAAATTGAGATAGGCGTTATGAATAAAGTATACTTTGGTTATAAAAATAGAGGAGGATATACAATGAGGAAGAGATTTTTTAAGAAAGCGTTGGCACTTACTTTAGCGTCAACAATGGCATTCTCAATGGTAGGATGCGGAAGTAGCAGCAAGGATAGCAGCGAAGGAAAAAGTGATGATGGAACAATCACTTTAAATGTTTGGCACCAGTGGTCAAACGACACTAACGAACTTAAGGGCAGATATGAAGAAGCTGTAAAAGCGTATGAAAAAGAAAACCCTAAGGTAAAAATCAAAACAGAAACTTTAGACACAGAAGCGTACAAAACAAAAATTAATGCTGAATTTGCAGGAGATGCAAAGGGTATTGATGTATTTTATTGGTGGGGCGCAGGCACAGCTAAGAAGCTAGTTGATGCGGGAAAAGTAATGCCTTTGGATGATTACATAACTGATGAAGTTAAGTCAAATATGATGGAAGGCTCAACATCAGCCTTTGAATATGATGGTAAGTTATATTCAGTTCCAATGTTTTCATGGTACATGACATTGTTCTGCAATAAGGCATTATTTGAAAAGGCTGGTGCAAAGCTTCCTAACACATATGATGAATTAGTAGATGCTGTTAAGAAGTTAGAAAAATTAAAAGGCGTTACACCAATGGCTGCAGGAGCAAAGGACGGATGGAATGCAGCTTTTGTATATCAGGCATTAGCGTTAAGAGAAGTTGGAGCAACAGGTGTAAACGATATGTTATCAGGAAAGAAAGAATTCGGTGACGAAGGTTACACAAAAGCAGCAGAAAAAGTAAAAGATTTATATGAAATGGGTGCATTTGGCGACAATCCTTTAGAACAGGGTAACGATGATGCAAATGCAGCATTTGAAAATGGAAAAGCAGCAATGAGAATTATGGGAAGTTGGTTTGCTAACAATGTATACACTGACAAGGCAGCAACAATAAAACCAGAGGATGTTGTAGCATTAAAGATTCCTACAATTTCAGATGGAAAAGGTGAAGCAACAGATTATTGTGGTGGATTCGTTGAATCATTCTGGGTAAACAATAACACAAAATATAAAGAAGAAGCAGCAAAGTTTGCCATTTATATTAATGAAAAAATGGGTGTTGCATCATACGAAACAGGTTCAGGATTTAGTGGATGGAAAACAAAAGCAGACGAAAGCAAGTTAAATCCATTATTTATTCAGATTAAAGATTTATTATCAAAAGGAAAGCAGGGCGTACTTGCATGGGATACATCTTTAGAAGCAGAACCTGCAGCAGTACATAATGAACAGGTACAGACTTTATTTGCTGATGGAGCAGATGTAAAAGCATTTATAGAAGAACATAAGGCAGCAATTAATGGTAAATAGTAAGTGAGGCGGAAAGTATTATGAACAAAATGCTTGGAAATAAAAAGTACATATTAATATTTATATTACCGGCGTTAGTTTTATTTATAGGATTCACATTGATTCCGTTAATAACATCAGGTATATACAGTTTCTTTGAGTACAACGGGATTGGGAGCAAAACATTTATCGGCATAAAAAATTATATACAATTATTTACTGAAGATAGATATTTTCCTCTCGCAGTTAAGAATTCATTAATACTTGTGGTAGCATCATTATGTATTCAGCTACCAATATCTTTAACATTGGCTTTGGTATTATCAAAAGGTGTAAAAGGAGACAATTTTTTTAGAACTATATATTTTATTCCGGTTGTAATATCAAGTATGGTTATTGGTCAGTTGTGGCTGAAAATGTTTAATAGTGACTACGGTGTAATTAACACCGTAGTCAGATATTTTATACCAGATTATGAACATTCGTGGTTAACTAAAAATGCATTTCTGACAGTATTAATACCCTCTATATGGCAATACATTGGTTACCATTTGATTATTTTCTATGCCGGTATTAAATCAATATCAACTGATTACTATGAGGCTGCCCAAATTGATGGGGCATCAACGTTGCAAATTCATAGAAAAATAACTTTACCGTTGTTGGTACCTGTAATAAAAACCTGCGTAATATTTGCAATAACAGGTTCTCTAAGAGCATTCGATTTAGTTTATGTTATGACTGGTGGTGGACCAAATCACGTTAGTGAAGTTCCTGCCACATTAATGTATAACAACTTATTTAGAAAAGGCTTATATGGTTATGGAAGTGCTCAAGCCTTTTTCATAGTAGTAGAATGTTTAATATTTACATTTATTGTAAATAGAATATTCAAAAAAGCAGAGAAAAATGTGTCAGCAGTGTAGGAGGGGAAAATGAACAAGAAGAAATTAAAATCAATACCAAAATTTACAATATTATTGTTAATTGCAATAACTCAAATTTTCCCCTTATATTGGTTAATAACATTTTCTTTAAAAAGCAACACGGAAATATTTGGAGAGAATGTTATAGGATTACCAAAGGTATGGAGATGGGATAATTATGTAACAGCTCTAAGTTCTTCCAACTTAATACGATATTTTCTGAACTCTGTTTTATATACAGTAGTTACAGTAGCTGTAGCTGGCATAATAGCAGCTATGGCAGCATACGCAGTTTCTAGAATGATATGGAAAATGAGAAATATTGTCTACGGATTATTTATGATAGGAATTATGATACCGGCGCAGGCAGCGTTACTTCCACTATTTCAGATTTTGGATAAATTAGGCTTAAAAGGTGGTTATTTAGGACTAATGATTCCGTATATAGCAGGTGCGTTACCTATGAGTATTATGATTTTAGTAGGCTTTTATAGAGGTATACCAAGAGAAATGGAAGAGGCAGCGTACATTGACGGATGTGGAATTTTTAAATGCTTTGTACAAATTATTTTACCTATGGTAAAACCAGCAATAGCTACAGCTTCAATATTCACATTTTTAGGAACATGGAACGAATTAATGTTAGCTAATACATTTGTGGATAGCGATATGTATAGAACACTTCCTGTTGGAATAATGTCTTTAGCAGGTCAGTATTCAACAGAATGGGGACTAATTGGAGCAGGTATGGTTATAGCAACTTTACCTACGATAATTATATACTTCTTCCTAAGCAAACAGGTTCAGGAAAGTTTGGTTGTGGGAGCTGTAAAAGGTTAAAATTGAATTATAATTACAAATGAAATAGAAGCTAATCTCAAAAAGTTGAAAATAATGTGCACTATTTCCTTCAGGTGTAAAAGACAGAAAATTCAACAATAGAGATTAGCTTATTATTTAATGCTAAATTTCTACATGATTAATATTACTTTATACTATAGTAGTTAAATATATTAGAAAATTACAAATCAAATACAGAAATTTAAAGTTGTTACAGTATTTCTGTGCTCATATTAGGAAAAACAAAGACTACTTTTTGCCATAATGTATTGGCGGTTGAATAAGATTATTTGGTAAAATAATCGAAAAAAGAAAAAAAAGAAAAAAGTTGTTGACAGGTGTATCCAAAGATGGTAGTATATCTCATGCACTCGCAAAGAGTGGGTGCCAAACAACTTAAATCTGTTAGTCGACAGAAAAAACTTTTTTAAAAAAAATAAAAAAGTTGTTGACAAACATAAATAAGTATGTTAAATTAATATGGCTGTTGAAAAACAGCAAACAAGAACATTGATAATTGAACAGCAACCATCCCTGAAAATTCAAAATAAATTTTCAGAGCGAACATTGTTAAATGAGTAATCATTAACGATTTCCAAAACAAACAGTAATGGATGAATGGCTAACGTCATTCTGACAGAACAAACACTTTTAACGAGAGTTTGATCCTGGCTCAGGATGAACGCTGGCGGCGTGCTTAACAC
>ERZ773193.204-NODE-204-length-93898-cov-24.142653_pt1 | contig 93898 bp, 88 predicted proteins | sample MGYA00511110_ERZ773193 | MGnify/ENA primary metagenome ERZ773193 (study PRJEB29015, sample SAMEA2737784) | human gut metagenome | biome: human gut; feature: human-associated habitat; material: faeces | place: China | collected 2012 ... | reverse complement strand
AATCCCTACCATAGGGATTAGGGATGTAACCGCCCTCCGGTGCTCAGAACCGCTATGCTCTAAGGTTGGCGGGGCATCAAAGCCCTCGCCATGTTGTGCGGGATGGGACCGCCTGGGGATAACTTTATTTAGTGATATTTTGCTGGTAACTTGCAGATTTTTGGCATTTTCCTTGGTGGTTTCGCAGAAAATGCATAATTTTGCAACATAAGTTTAATCATTTAAAATGAAAGGTTATGGCATTAGAGATAAGAAGTATTCCTGTTTTGACAGGTGAGACCGCTAAACGATTTGTTCGTGAGGCAGAGGAGAATGAACGTAATCCGCAAAGAAAGGCATTGCGAATGTCATTTGCTGATGTGGAGAAAATATTGGTTCGTTCAACTGCTAATTTGAAAGCGCATGGAGGAAAGAGTCCTTTTGCAAAGTAATTGCTCGCTTTATCGTGTTACGACAAAAAATGAGCTTGATTCTTTCTGTTGTGGCGATGAAGACCTTGATGATTTCTTTCATCAAGAGGCTTGTCTCTATGATGGACAATTATTGGGGAAAACATATTTCTTTGCTACAGAAAGAAGTGGTAGGAATGAAATTGTCTGTGCCTTTACTCTGGCTAACGACAGTATCAAGGCTGCTTTAATTCCAAATGCTTCAAGAAACAAAATACAAAGGAAAATTCCGAATTCCAAAAGAACAAGAAGTTATCCGGCGGTATTGATAGGAAGACTTGGAGTTGCGAAGAATTTTCAAGATACTAACGATGGTATTGGCTCACAAGCAATAGACTATATCATATCTTGGTTTTTGTTACCTGATAATAAGACTGGTTGCCGTTTTATTGTGGTTGATGCCTATAACAAGGAAAATGTATTACGTTTTTATGGAAAGAATGGCTTCAAATTCTTGTACTCAACAGAAGAATTAGAGAAAGAAGCAAATCATATTCCTGAAGATGAACACTTGGAGTCAAGGATGATGTATCTTGACTTGTTGGGCTATATAAGATAAAAGTTGTGCGGGATGGGACCGCCGGGGGGGACTTTAAAAGGTAAAAGGGTAAAAAAGTAAAAAGGTAAAAGAAATCTGCGTCATCTGTGAAATCTGCGGAACGATCATGTAAGAGCAAATTGAGAATAGGAGAGACTATTTTTGTGTAATTTGCTGATAACTTATAGATTTCTTGCGAATTTCTTGGTGGTTTCGTAGAAAAAGCGTAACTTTGGCGGCAGATTTCAACTAAAGATTTTAAAGGAGAATTGTTATGGATACATTGGATAAAGAATTTTGGGAAAAACGTGAAGCTGCTATGAAAAGATTTATGGCGGCAAAAGAACGTAAAAAGGCTCGTGTAGCTGAAATTACTAAGAGTCTTTGTGAGGAATATAAGGAACGCACGGGGGTATATCCTAAATATATAAATGTTTGGTAATGAAACCACTTCTTTTGGATGAAATTAATGCTTCTGCTCCTTATGAAGTTTATTGGCATGAAAAGTCTCGAACTTATCGCTTTAAAAGTGATTTTGGTGTAGTACTTGCCATAGGTTTTGATGATGATGACATCATTGAAAATGCAGAATTTTCAAACACTGTGGCTATGTTTAGGGTAAAACCTAATAGTCAGGATTAACTTCTTAATCATTGTGCTCTTTTAAGCGATGAGGGCAGAAACTCCCTTTGACTAAAGGGAGTTCTTTCTAAAATCATCCCATCCTTCTTTTTTGATAAAGCGAGCTGCACTCGGCAATTTGAAAGCGAGCTTTCATTGCACTCATTGGCATCGCTTTTTCCCATTAAAGAAGGCTCCACCTCTCATCTCGGTCTTCTTCAATGGTCTTTACACCCCCTTCGGTTCCCCCGTTAGCGGGGGACAGAAACCTCAGGGAAGAAGAGGAAAACCGCCCTCCGGTGCTCGGAACCGCTACGCTATAAGGTTGGCGGGGCATCAAAGCCCTCGCCATGTTTTGCGGGATGGGACCGCCTTGATTTAACTTGCTATTACCTGGCTATGACTTACTATTACCTTAACTATAGTTTACCATTATCTTGTTAAAGGTGCTGGGTACTACCCCTATTTTAAAACAACATTAGCTTGCAATAAGTCACAAAGAGAGCGTAACGTCTTTAATGTATAAGGACGAATCGTCAAGTCATCACAGATTACCTTCTTATCCTTACCCAAGAAAAACATACCACAATGATCATTAAGACCTGCTTTAACAGGATATATTCTTAATCTATCATGTAAGTTTGCTAAATACCTTGGAGTAAAAAGAGCATAACCCACATAATGGCTTTCTGTCTTTTTAAAAACATACTTACCTTTTTTATTCAAATGCTTTTGGTCTATAAAAGACAGCCTGGACAATGAGACGCTGGTTTCTCAAATGTTATATCACATTCCATTAGGCTATGTTCTTTAAGACTTCCAAAAATTTAGGGAGTTCTGAAAGAGGAAGGATACCTTCTTTCTCTATCTCTCCATAATTAACATCATATACTATTCTATCACTAAGAATAGATAAACAGGCATCTCCTTTGGAGGTCTTCCATTGCATTAATATATAGCCATTGGTATTTGGGAATATTGCTAATCCTTGAAGTAACGAGTCGCTACAGCATGCAACAACCTTCCGAGAATAATCACACGCTTCTGATGATATGGAAGGTGAACCTGCATAATCCCAATTTGCCGGCAAATCTCGAAGTTCAAGAATTCGCTTCTCAAGTCGTTGTCTTAACGAAGGACTTGGCTTTTTTTTCAAGTGTTGCTTCAATAATCGCAAAGCTTCTGCCATAGCATCAGTCACACTGATGTTATTCTGCTCTGCTATCGTTGCATAGCCTTGATATAATGTATTATCGAGTACCAATGTTGCCATAATCGTAATATTCTAATTATTGGCTGCAAATATAAGGGTTTTTGATGAAACTACCAAATTTTTGGGGGGTGATTTTACTTCTTGCCCTATCATCCTCTCCAGATACCCATATAGTTCATCTTCCATATTGCTATAGTCGCAATATGGACTATCGTCGTTAAGCATATCTTCCATACGAGAATCACCCCAGGCTAACTCCAGGTCACCAAAAAGACGATGATGCTTATTGGTCAGCAACAGATGGAAATCCATTGCTTCCTTCGTCTGCCAAGGAATATCTGGATGTTGGCGCAAATGACAGTACAGATGACGCAGTACATCTAAGAATAGAACGACACTTGTCTGAACTCCACCACACCAATATGAATCAAACCACCTTTCATGTTTTCTACATGCCTTACCTAAATGGTCGAACAAACAGAAGATTAAAGAAATGGCTTCCTGATATTGCTTGTTGCGGATATACTCATGTACATTATGAATGAATGGGAACAGACTTCGGGATACTTCCCGCTCTTCTTCACGAACTATTGCTGCATCAAAAGCGGCAGAAACTTCAGCTTGATGTTCAGACTCAAACTTATTCCATTTGCAACTACACCATTTCTTGATGCTTTCCATCGCTGGTCGATATTCCTTATAGCCTCGCTCCTTCCACTCTTCCAGGATATCAAAAACCATCTGATTCAAATCATACGGGATGTCCTTGCAGTCATTGCGATACCAATCGTTATAGCATTCGTAGTAGCCATCCACAAACCATTCATTACGGAACCAGAAATGGCAATCCTCCATGTAGTTCATCTCAAAAAGGAGATGAAGATACTTGAGCTGGTCTATATCCAGGTCATCCAGTTTTGATTTCAGGTTTCTGAGATAGAAACGTGATTGAGCAGGTTTTGATTTAGCAGCCTCCACGTTCTCTTTTGCCGTAGCATATCGCTGCTCGATATAGGAAGTAAATGACTCGCTTATCTCATCCAGCATCACAAATCCATCCTTGCCTCTGTTTGCTGTATTGACCACTACCCAAACCATACATTTCAAATGATGATATTTGAGCAAGTGACGTTTCCAAAGAACATTTCCCTTGCCACCTGATATGATATCGTGAGCAAGGACTATTTCCTCATCATCTAATATCGATACCATTTCTTCGGGATGGGATACGACATAGGATGATATATAATCTGCCATCTTCTCTTTCGACCAAGACATTGGAATCTTCAAGGCTATATCTTGTCCAATAGCCACAAGATTGTCTTTAGAAAGCATCTGTAAACAAGAAGAATATCTCTTCGTTGTATCGTACGTCGAAGAATGAAATGTAATATAGTAACGGGTAGCCATTTTTTATTATTTTGTTCCTCATTGCAGTATCGCTCTGCACTTGTCGCCACTCGAATGAGGAATATAATTTTATTAACCTATGCTTGACTTATAGATAAACATTACCACACACAAAATGATTCTGCTTCCTTACCGGTTCTGCGGCGATAGTCATCACGCATCCGCTTTTCCATTTGTGCTATGTATTCTGCCTTTCGGTCCCTAGAAGCCTTGAAGCAACGCATAAAATCTGCTTTTATTCTTCTATGTTCATAACGTAAGCTTCTTATTAATTATTGTATTGTTTTTTTCGAAAACCTACCTTCAATAGTCTTTAAGACCCCTTCGGTTCCCCTTCTAGGGGACAGAAACCTTCCTTACCGTTAAGGAAGGCTCCACTTTTCTCACCAAGCCTCTCTTCAATGGTCTTTACACCCCCTTCGGTTCCCCCGTTCCCGGTGGACAGAAACCTCAGGAACGAGAGGATGTAACCGCCCTCCGGTGCTCGGAACCGCTACGCTTTATGGTTGGCGGGGCATCAAAGCCCTCGCCAGATTGTACGGGATGGGACCGCCTGGGGATAACTTGCTATAAACTTGGTAGGACTGGCTAGGACTTGTGCTTCACTTCTCAATCTTTAAGGTAATCTCATCACCAAAAGTCAAGATGACACGCTTGGCGTTCTCCTGCTCTAAGGTCTGCACCTGATTCTCTAGCCAAAGGCTCATGAAGGAAAGGTCAGGATGGTACAAATCCGTATAGCGATAGACTTCCGGGAAACCATGAACTTGATCCGTGGCTGTAATTTCCAAGAAATATTGAGGGGCTGGCGAGGTACTTTTCCTCGTCAGTACCACTTGCTTAAGATCTAACATTTCCATATACTCTATTCGATTTTTTGCAAGAATGCTTTAGGAATATATCCTGTCGTAACAGCACACAACCCCTTGATACTCACATAAAGTTTATGATCTTTTTTGATACGGACGACATAGCCTTCCGCTCCTTTCAAAGGACCTTCAATAACTCTGAACTTGTCGCCTTTGGTAAACTTCGGATTATACTCATCATAAAAATCAAGTCCTTCAACACCAGAAGTTGCCACAATGTTGAAGATTTTCACTTCGCGTTCTGAAATTTTAGAAGGTTCTTTCAAGTTCTCAGAATTTTTGCCACGATAGAGCATCACTTTATTGAGAAACTTGCGCTCCATCTCTTCGGCTTCTGTTCTCGTAGTACGGAAAAGAATGAGAGATGGCATAATGGGAACTTCCTTCACCAATTTCTTTTTCTTATTCTTGTCCCAATATTCTTGCTTCACATCATAAATATGTTCTATCTCATTGGTAACGAAATATGCCTTGATAGGCTTTCCTTTCCCAAAAAATATCTTGAATGCATACCAACTCTTCTCGTTGTCTGGTTGTATCATTGTTTATTTTTTTCTATTTTGATCAGGGTGTACTTCTCATTCCCCCGTGTCGTGAAATCATGTTTCAAAACACTTGGCAAGAAAGGGTTGGTTAGTCTATTCCCAATAACGGAAACCTCTAATCACAGACATACTCCTGATCCAAGAGCATGATAGTCTGCAACCCTTGGAATGATTAGCTGTCCGATTCCTTTGTCCTCAAAATCCTTCCCTCAATCACTCCCGTTCTTCTGAATCTCTACATAAGAGATACAGAAATGCCGAAAACTTTCGTTCAATCAACGACTTAGGAATTTATGTATTAAAAGAATAGTAAAAAAATGTTGATTTTTATAGAACAATATTAATTTTTTAACACGCATAATTTGCTTGTTTCTAACATTTTTCGTATTTTTGCAAGGTGATTCTGTATCTCTTATGTAAAGATTCAGAAAAATTGGTTCATTTTGGTTCATTTTTCGAAAACCCTCTTTTTATTCTTTTTTGTGGCTCATAGGGCTGCCAGTATCTTGGCGTTGGCATCATCCACTTCTGAGCTTTTGATGGAGCCGAGATAGATTTGCGTGGTGGTTTCGGAATGATGTCCCAATGCCTCGCTGATAACGGAGATAGAGACATCATTGTCTCTTGCCGCCGTTGCCCAGGAATGCCGGGCGATATAGAGGGTAAGCTTGCCCTTGATGCCTATCTTAGTTCCTAGCTTCCTGAGGTGGTAGGAGATACGGGCTTCCGCATTGTGATACAGGCGCGCCTCTTCCTGCATTTTGTCAATAGTTTTATCCTGTCTTTTGTTTCCATCATCAACAAGGAAAGGAAAGAGATAAGATGAGGAGGCGGTCTGCGCCTGGTACTTTTCCATCAACTCCTGCATCTCCTTCTCCCATCGGATGGTGAGGCGCTGTCTTGTCTTGCTTCGGGTGTAATAAAGATAACCGTCCTTGAGGTCGGATTTGCGGAGATGTGCCAGGTCGATGAAAGAGATACCACGCAGATAGAAACTCATCAGGAATGTATCTCTTGCCATCTCTTCCTTGGGAGTGAGATCCTTGACAGATTGCAGACTCTTGATCTGGCTGACATTCTCTGTAGGTATGGCTCTCTTGCGGGTTTGGGCAATACCGGTATAGACATCCGTAAAGGGATGCTGCTGTGGCGTCAGTCCCTTTGCCACAGCTTTGTTATAGGTGGCACGGAGGATGCGGAGATAGAAGGAGCTGGTGTTTCTGCATACCTCCACCGTATGATGCAGATATGCCTCATACGAGCGCATCACTTCTGCATCTATCTCTTTTAGGGCAATATCCTTGTTGTCCCGGTATCGCTTAAAGCTGTTGAGGGTTGCCTTGTAATGCAGCGAGGTGCGGTATTGCCCGTTCTTCAGCAACAGGGCGATGAGGAGGTTCATGAACTGGAATAACGACTCTGATGTTTTCTTGTTTCTTGACATAACGATTGTGTATTTATGAAGTTTATTAATATATGATAGGGGCACCTCTGTCTCTATTCAAGAAACAAAGATGCCCCTATATAATATATTAATCAGCTGATATTCTGCTTTTTGTCTTACAAACTCTCACCAAAATCTTTTCTGAACTTCTCTGCTAGTTCTTCCTGCCAATAACCTACTTCTTTCAGGCGACCAAAGAAGAAATCAGAATGTGGTAGGCTTCTGTATGCGATGGTTTCTGTAGCCTGCCATGTTTCCAGTCTTGCCATGTATCATTTGTTGGCAACGAAACCTTCCTTTCCTTGGAAAGAGGAATATGAACGATATATTTCTCTCTTTCTTCTTTAGAAAGGAATGTCTCTGATTCCCTTTTCACCTGTAATGTCATTCTTTGACGTACCATCATATTGCTCAGGGATTTAATGAATAACTGACACGGCAAAGATACGAAGAAAGAATGGTACTCGCAAGTAAAACTACGATAAAATTGAAAATCCCCCTATTTTTCTTGCGAAATCAAAATATTCGTCGTATCTTTGCAGAAAGAATTTATGAATCCACTTGAAAAAGTGGATTCAAATATAGAAAATAAGAAATCAAATAAATCATCATCATAATAATATTAACAATCATAATTTATGGCTAACTTACAACAATCAGCAACTCATTTTGCAGATACCAAACCCCATTATGCACTGCTCGACGGATTGCGAGGCGTGGCAGCATTGCTCGTGGTGTGGTATCATGTGTTCGAAGGCTACCAGTTTGCATCCGGCTCAGCCATCATCCAGGAGATCAACCACGGCTATCTGGCGGTTGACTTCTTCTTCATTCTTTCCGGTTTCGTCATCGGCTACGCCTATGATGACCGTTGGGGAAAGACATTGACGCTGGGAAAATTCTTCAAGCGCCGCCTCATCCGCCTGCATCCGATGGTAGTGATGGGTGCCTTGATAGGATTCGTAATGTTCATCCTTCAGGGAGCCGTAACCTGGAACGGCACACCGGCTCCGATACCTGCGATGATGATAGCCCTGCTCTGCGCCATGCTGATGATTCCCGCCCTGCCAGGTGGCGGATACGAGGTAAGAGGCAATGGCGAAATGTTTCCGCTCAACGGCCCCGCCTGGTCGCTCTTCTTCGAGTACATCGGCAACATCCTCTATGCCCTTTTCATCCGGAGGCTCTCCACCAGGGCTCTGGCTATTCTCGCCGGAATCCTATCCATCCTGCTGCTTTGGTTCACGGCTACGGATGTATGCGGATATGGCATGTTTGGTGTGGGCTGGACGCTCGATGGTCTCAACTTCTGGGGTGGACTTCTGCGCATGCTCTGCCCGTTTACGATAGGAATGCTGCTGTCCCGTGTTTTCCATCGCATCCAGTTCAAGGTAAAGGGTGCGTTCTGGATCAGTTCCATCATTCTTCTCCTGCTCTTCCACGTACCTTATATAGAGAGCATGGTTGGCGGCAGTAGTGTGGGCAGCGTTGATGGCATCATGGAGAATGGCATCATGCTGAATGGTGTTTTCGAAGCAGTGTGCATCATTCTGATTTTCCCGGCGATAGTATGGCTGGGAGCGAGCGGAACAACAACCGACCGTTTCAGTACCCGCGTCTGCACGTTCCTTGGCGACATCTCCTTCCCGCTCTATATCGTACACTATCCGTTTATGTATTACTTCTATTCGTGGCTCATCGAGAAGCAGCTCTTCACGCTTGGTGAAACCTGGCCTGAGGCACTCATCACCTGTGCGGTTTCGATAGCAGCAGCCTGGCTCTGTCTGAAGTTCTACGACCTGCCAGTGCGCAGATGGCTGGCGAAGAAATAAAGAATCGCCACCTTTTTTATATTATCCCCCATTTTTTCTTGCGAAATCAAAATATTCGTCGTATCTTTGCAGAAAGAAATTGCAGAAAGGTGGATGGCTCGCAAAAAGCTATCCTGAAAACATAGGAGATTAGATTATGACAGATACAGAAATGAACGATAGAAGATTGCCGGTAGGTATCCAGTCCTTTGCTGAAATAAGAAGAGAAGGTTACCTGTATGTTGACAAGACTGATATAATATGGAGACTTGCCAACAGGGGGAAAAAGTATAATTACCTGAGCCGCCCACGCCGTTTCGGTAAGTCGATTCTCGTGGATACACTTCGGGCTTACTTCGAAGGAAAAAAGGAACTCTTCGAAGGATTGAAGGTGATGGAGTTGGAGAAAGAATGGACCTGCTATCCTGTCATTCGACTCGATATGAGTTGCGGAGGAGCTACCCCCGAAGAACTCAACTCCTATCTCGATGACGCCTTCTATAAACTTGAACAGAAGTATGAGGTAGCTATGCGCCCAGAGGCATCCCTTGCCGTACGCTTCCAGAACATCATCGAAACAATATTCCAGAAGACCGGAAAACAGGCGGTTATCCTCATCGATGAGTATGATTCTCCATTGCAGCATTCCTGGAAGACTCCTCAGCATGATGCCTGCACAGCCATCTACAAGTCCGTGTTTGCCGTCTTGAAAAAAGAGGACGAACACGAGCGTTTCGTCTTCATCACGGGCATCACCAAGTTCACTCAAATTTCTCTCTTCTCTGTGCTTAACAATCTGAGCAACATCAGTTTTGATGCACCCTACGCCACTATCTGCGGCATTTCGAAACAGGAAGTTGCCAACAACTTCATGCCTGAGATTGAGGCGATGGGAGAAGAAAACGGATGGACTCCTGAGGAGACGCTGAAGCAGCTCACGGCCTATTACGACGGATATCATTTCTGCAGCGATAACATGGTAGATATATTCAATCCGTTCAGCCTCATCAATGCCCTGGAGGATAGGAAATTGAGAAATTACTGGGCTTCATCTGGCGCCACTTCCCTATTGCCAAAGTTCGTGGATGACATGGAAATGAAGATGGAATATTTTGACCATTGCTTCATCGAGGGCGACACCCTGGAAACATCGGATGTGGTGAATGGCGGAGCCGAGCTCTTCCTCTACCAGTTGGGGTATCTCACCATCAAGGGTTACGATGATGGCGTTTACATCCTGGGCTTCCCTAACTTTGAAGTTCGCAAGGCATTATACCGCGTAGTGGTTCCAGCCTTGACCATGAAGTCGAATTCGGAAGTGGTTTCTGCGCAAAGTTTTCTCAGAAAAATGATGCAGGACGGCAACACCGCAGAAGCCAAGAAGGCATTGAAGGTTCTAATCGCCGATGTTCCATACAGCAACAAGAAGATGGCTAGCATGGATATGGAGGAGCGTTACCGACTGATAATGAGCACGATATTCAGGGCCTTGGGCTTTAGGGTGGAAGTAGAGAGAATGCTGGCCACTGGCAGAATAGACATGATTGTGGAGGTTCCGTCCATCATCTACGTCCTGGAACTGAAGCTATCTAACAATGGCGGCATTTCTGCTGCCGAGAGCCAGATAAAGGAAAAGAGCTACACAAAACCATTCAAGGCCGACAAGCGCAAGGTCATCGCCCTGGCAGTGGAACTCGATGAAACAGGCAAGGGATTGATAGATTGGAAAGAAGTGGATGAGTCTTTGTAAAATACAACTCCAAACAAACATCCCGCCAGATGTCCTACCGGATTCAAAATCCGTTGGGACACCTGGCGGGTTCTTTTGTTTATCATAAAGACTAATGATACTCCTTTCTTTCTATCCTCCTGGCTCGCAGGTTCAGCTTACGAGGATCTTGGCGCATATCCCAGAGATCCAGCCAGAGGATATCTTTCTCTTCATTGTAAAAATAGATAATCTTGAAGTTCTTCATGATGATGGCACCACGAAACTCCATTCTTTCATTACGGAAATGAGCTACTATAGGATAACGCTTGGGCATAAATTCCAATGAACGCTTAATTTCCTTATATTGTGTTTGCCACTTACGAGCAGTTTTTAATCCAAACTCTTGCAAGGCATACTCAATACTCTTTTTTATCTCCTTCTTGAAAAGGGCATCAGTTTTTATTTCCATTCTGCAATCATCCTTTCTATCTCATCATCCAAAACGGAAATAGGCTCTCCATAATTAGGATCATCCAATTTATCAAAAATGCTCTCGCAATGCTCCATCACCTGCTCCAGCGAGCGACCCATAGGATAGGAATCGGTGTCGTAAGCCTCATCCCATGATACGGATGATACTGATGAAGCTGATGATGCCATAGAACGATAAGCAGGCGATGGCTCACAGACCTTATCCCCTACTATCTCCGATTCCTCGATATGATATTTCTTTTCCTCCATATTTCTTTCACTTTTAAAGTTCCACGTTTTTTATGTAAAGATGATGCAAAGTTACAAAGAAAGATTGGAAATCGCAAGAAAAACTGAAAGAAAATGGCATAGAACGCTGAAATCAATGTACAGATGGAAGGAGATAACAAGATGGTAAAAGAGAAGCAAGAGGTGGTCCACAAAGCAAGAAGGCAATCTCAAGTGAACTTAATCACTTTTGATTGCCTTCTTTTGTTTATCATTAATCGTAAAGTAATATTCTGATTCTATTTTTCGCTTCCTGAGAAAATCTTGATGCGCTGTTCCTCAGAGAGCTTGCAGATGAGAAGCGTTCCGTCTTCCTCAGCTACGATATAGCCGTCGAGTCCCTGGATAACCACCTTCTTCTCGTTCATCGTATGGATGATGTTGTTCTTTGATTCTATCATCTCGATGTTTTTGCCAATCAGGGCATTGCCGTTGAGGTCCTTGCGGCTCTGAGCCAGCAGACTGCCCCATGTGCCCAAATCACTCCAACCGAAATCGGCTGGCATCACGAAAATCTCCTCTGCCTTCTCCATGATGGCATAGTCTACCGAGATACTCTCACATTCAGGATAACGGAGATCTATCTCTTCCTGCTCCTTGTCGGTGCCATAGATGCTTCTCATGCTCTCGAAAATCTTGGCGATGGCAGGCTGATAAACGCGGAAAGCATTCACGATGGTGGCAGCACTCATCACGAAGATGCCCGCATTCCAGAAGAAACTCTTGTCCTTGATATATTCTGTTGCCGTTGCCAGATCAGGCTTCTCCCTAAACTGGTCTACACGGAATATTTCCTTGTTTCTTGCCGAAGGAGTAGTCAAATCTGCCTGAATATAACCGTAGCCTGTCTCCGGACGGTTGGGCTTCATACCGAGCGTCACGATACTGTCGGTCTCGCTGGTAAATTTCATGGCAGAAGCAATCACTCTTCTGAACTCATTACCATTAGTAACAATATGGTCGGATGGTGTTACCACGATATTGGCATGTGCATCCTTCTCCTTGATGCGCCAACTGATATAAGCGATGCAAGGAGCCGTATTTCTGCGGCAAGGTTCCTGAAGGATGTTACTCTCCGGTATCTCAGGCAACTGCTCATGAACCAATGCTGCATATTTCTTGTTGGTGACAACCCACACGTTTTCCGGGTCACAAATACCTTCAAAACGGTCGAAGGTGAGTTGCAACAGCGTACGTCCCGTTCCTAGAACATCGATAAATTGCTTTGGCTTTTCAATGGTACTCATAGGCCAGAATCTACTGCCTACTCCACCTGCCATTATTACTAAATGATTATTTTTATGAGCCATAATTTAAAAATATATTTTAATAATGGGCAAAGGTACTAAAAATTATCTGTATAAACGAAAAAAAAGGATGGAAAAAACTTCCATCCTTTATTATTTGTCAGTTTCTGACTGATTTATATCAAAAAAGACTGATTTCAATCCCTAAAGACTGATTTACATGATCATGATTTTCAGCAAAAGCCCGTTTAGAGCTTTGCCAATTCTGCCTTCCAGTTGGCATAAGCTTCGAGATAAGCCTGGCGGTTAGCCTCATCCGGTTCGATAACAGCCAACTTCTTCAGGGTTGCAAATGCCTCATCATGGTCCTTGTAGATACCGGCACCGATACCAGCACCCTTGGCAGCACCGGCACTACCATCTGTCTCATAGAGTTCGATGGTGGCTCCACTTACGCCAGCCAATGTATCTCTGAACAATGGGCTGAGGAACATGTTAGCCTTACCGGCGTGGATTTTCTTGATGTCCATACCCATCTGCTGCATGATTTCCATACCATAGCAGAAGCTGAATACGATACCCTCCTGAGCTGCACGTACGATGTGGGCACGATTGTGCTTGGTGAAGCTCAAGCCACGGATGGAGCAGCCCACCTCTCTGTTCTCCAATACACGCTCAGCACCATTTCCGAATGGGATAATCTTCACGCCGTCGCTACCGATTGGCACACCGGCAGCCAGGTCATTCATATCAGCATAGCTGACGTCTGGAGTAACATTGCGATGAACCCAGGCATTCAGGATGCCGGTACCATTGATGCAGAGCAATACGCCGAGACGGTCGAGCTCTGTGGTATAGTTGACATGTGCGAAGGTATTCACGCGACTCTTAGGATCGTAGTTCACATCACCGAGCACACCGTAGACCACGCCAGATGTGCCCGCTGTACTTGCGATTTCACCAGGGTTGAATACGTTGAGGCTGACAGCATTGTTAGGCTGGTCGCCGGCACGGTAAGAGATAGGAGTACCCTCCTTGAGTCCGAGTTCATCAGCAGCAGCCTTGCAGACTACGCTCTGTACAGAGAATGTAGGAGCGATGTCGGCAATCATACTCTCATCAAATCCGAAGTAATCGAACAGGAACTTGGCAGGCTTCTTGGCTGTAAAGTCCCACATCATACCCTCAGAAAGACCGCTGATGGTAGTCTTCACCTCACCGGAAAGCTTCATGGCGAGATAATCGCCTGGGAGCATGATCTTATCAATCTTGTCGAAGAGCTCCGGCTCGTTCTCCTTCACCCACGCCAGCTTAGAGGCAGTAAAGTTGCCAGGAGAGTTGAGCAGGTTGCGCAAGCAGAGGTCTTCTCCCAGTTCACGGAAAGCCTTCTCACCATAAGGTACGGCACGGGAGTCGCACCAGATGATAGATGGGCGCAACACCTGCTGGTTCTTGTCAACGCAAACCAATCCGTGCATCTGATAAGAGATACCGATAGCGAGGATATCCTCACCCTTGGCACCGCATTCAGTCATGATTTTCTTCAGCGCCAGCTTGGCATTATCCCACCACATCTGTGGATCCTGCTCAGCCCATCCAGCCTTCACCGCCATGATAGGCGCCTCATGGTCTGGATAAAACGCAGACGCTACAATTTCACCGTTGTCTACATCGGTAAGAGATGCCTTTACCGAACTGGAACCTACATCAAAGCCTAATAAATATCTTCTAGCCATAATTAGTTCATTTTATATGTTTATTATAATTAAATTGTTCTTTCTTTATATAATACGAACCAACATGGAATTCCCCCCGAAATGAAATATATTTTTTCTTGCTATTTACAGATTATCGCCAAAGAGATCGTTGCTAACGTAGCCATTTCCGCTGTCGGAACCGGAATTATCCTCCTCGTTATTGATGCCAGCCGTGGCAAAAGAAGAGAAGTCGAGCATGAGCTGCTGAACCTGAACCGACTTGAAATTGATATGATAAACACCATACCCCTTGCCTTTCTCAATAAGCGAACCTGGGTCTTTGGCGCAACGGGTGAGATACTGTGTGACATAGGCATGCACATCCTTATAATTCAATGGTGTAAAGATTGAATTACATGAATTATAAACATGACGGGCAATCTTCTCAAGTTTGAGACCATTGCTGCCCGCAGCCATCAACACTCTGAATATTTCCTGATCTATAGACATGGTTACTGTAATAATAAAGTTTTTAAGTCAAAACAAAGATAAAGAACAAAGAAAAAGAAAGACTAGAGACAGAAAGAGCCGCGGCATTCTCCTGAAAAGAAAACCGCGGCTCCTTGAGATTTCTTATTTAAGCGAGAGCAACCTTGTTGTCCTCGTCCTTAATCTTACCCTCTTTGAAGAGCCAACCGAGACCGAGGATAGTTTCCTCTGTGCTGATACCAGCAGCCTTAGCAATCTCTGCAACTGTCTGAGGCTTCTCTGCAGCAGCAAGAGCCTGATAAACATCACCAGCACGGAAGCCAGCGTTTTCTGCGTTCAAGTAAAGAACGTCCTTCTTTGCAACAGTTGTCTTCTTTGCAACTGGAGCCTTCTTTGTAGCTGTCTTCTTTGTGGCAGCTGTCTTTGTTGTTGATTTCTTTTCTACCATGATTTTAGTAAAATAATTATAGTCTCTATATAAGCACCACTTGATGCTTCACTTCCTTTTGAAGGAAGCATCTGATGATGCCCTTGCTTTAGTCATTTTTTAACACCTTTCAGCGTTATCTTTTATTTTGTACTGCAAATTTATAACATTTTTTTCAGATTATCAACTTTTTATTGAAAAAAATGACGTATAATAAATAAAAGCGCAGCATTTCTTGACTTACATCAAGATAATGCTACGCTTTTTTGCTTATATTCAGCGATTTAGCTAAAATATTAATCCTTTAAGTCTAACTTGATTTCCAACTCATCGAGCTGCTTTGGATCCAACTCTGATGGTGCATCAAGCATCACATCGCGGCCTGAATTGTTCTTAGGGAATGCGATACAGTCACGAATGCTGTCGAGACCTGCCAAGATGCTGACGAAGCGGTCGAGACCGAAAGCAAGACCTGCGTGAGGTGGTGCTCCATACTTGAAGGCATTCATCAGGAAGCCGAACTGAGCCTCAGCACGCTCTGGTGTGAAGCCGAGAACCTCGAACATCTTCTCCTGCAACTGGGTGTCGTGGATACGGAGAGAACCTCCACCCACTTCGATACCGTTGCAGACAAAGTCGTATGCCTTGGCACGAACCTGCTCTGGATGCTCATCGAGCAATGGGATATCGTCTGGATTTGGCATGGTGAATGGATGGTGGGTAGCCATCAGGCGCTGCTCCTCGTCGCTCCACTCGAAGAGAGGGAAGTCAATAATCCAGAGACACTTGAATACGTTCTTGTCGCGCAAGCCAAGACGCTCACCCATTTCAAGACGCAGAGAGCAGAGCTGGATACGGGTCTTGTTGGCATTGTCGCCACTCAGGATCAATACCAGGTCGCCATCCTTGGCACCCATCACGGTCTTGATCTCAGCCAATTCCTCTTGAGTATAGAACTTATCGATGCTACTCTTGATAGTACCATCAGCATTATACTTGATGTAAACCAATCCCTTAGCACCTACCTGTGGACGCTTCACGAAATCAGTCAGTTCATTAAGCTGCTTGCGGCTATAGTCAGCGCATCCAGGAACGCAGATACCACCGATATACTTAGCCTCATCGAATACGGCGAAGATTCCCTTGCCCTTGAAAGCTTCCTTGAGTTCTACAAACTCCATGCCGAAGCGCAAGTCTGGCTTGTCGCTACCGAAGCGGCGCATAGCATCATGCCATGTCATCTGCTCCAGCTTAGGCAATTCTACGCCACGGATTTCCTTAAACAGGTGGCGTGCCATCTCTTCGAAAAGATTGATGACATCATCCTGGTCTACGAAACTCATCTCGCAGTCAATCTGTGTAAACTCTGGCTGACGGTCAGCACGGAGGTCCTCATCACGGAAGCACTTGGCAATTTGGAAGTAGCGGTCGAAACCAGCTACCATCAGAAGCTGCTTCAGGGTCTGAGGGCTCTGAGGAAGTGCATAGAACTGTCCTGGGTTCATACGGGAAGGAACCACGAAGTCGCGGGCACCCTCTGGAGTACTACCGATGAGGATAGGAGTCTCAACCTCCATGAAGTTCTGGCTGTCGAGGAAGTTACGGATGAGGATGCACATACGGTGGCGCAACTCCAGGTTCTTGCGTACGGCAGGGCGACGCAAGTCGAGGTAACGATACTTCATACGGATATCATCACCACCATCAGTATTATCTTCGATAGTGAAAGGAGGAGTCTGGCTCTTAGAGAGCACGTTAAGTTCCTTCACCAGGATTTCAATATCACCGGTATCCATCTTAGGATTCTTGCTCTGTCGCTCGCTTACTGTACCCTTAATCTGGATGCAGTATTCACGACCCAGCTTGTTAGCTGCATCGCACAAGTCCTTGTTATCGGCCTCATTGAAGACCAACTGTGTGATACCATAACGGTCGCGCAAGTCAACGAATGTCATACCACCCATCTTTCTTGTGCGCTGTACCCATCCGGCAAGAGTTACCTCTTTGCCTGCATCAGAGAGACGAAGCTCTCCACAAGTATTACTTCTGTACATACCTTTATATTATATATATTTATTTACTACAATGTGCAAAGTTACGACAAAAAGAGGAGAAAACAAAAAAAAAACGCGAAAATATTATAAAATAATACCTTCGCGACCTTATTCTATTATAAACCAACTATCAATTTGCATCATTCCTGCCCATTTGTGCATCTTGCAGGAATCTTATTTCTATCCAAGACGAAATATTATTTGTGCATCCTGCGGAATGCCTGTCTGTGGAATTTCTCCTCTGCCTTGATAACGCTGAGCACCTTATAGGCAGGCAGCACGGTCATGAATCTGGCATGATATTCCTGCTGCAGCTGTTTCAGCTGGATGTCTATCTCATCCTGTCGGCGGATAGCCGCTTCGCACGCCTCGTTGTCCTTAGGATTGATGTGTCTGTACCGGCGCATCTCATCGAAAAGCATACGCATCTTCTTGCCCATCTGTCGATACATGGGGAAGAATCTGGCAGCCTCTCCAGGCGTCAGGGCAGCATTGGTTGTGATAAACTGCTCCAGTTCCACCTGAAACTTCTTAGGGTCGAATGCAGCATGCTTTCTGCCATGCTGAGCCTGAATGCCAGTGATGCCCATCAGCAGCATGACCATCAAAATGATGATTCTATGTTGGAAATTCCATTTCATATCTTTAATTATTGTTTATTTCATCTGATTCCGTAACCAAAACGTTACTATCTTAGTTCTCTGTCATCAATGATGCATAGATAGTCTCATTGTCTATCATCGCATAGTCTGCCATCTCATTGAAGGCGGCTTCCTCACTGGCCACAGTTTTCTGTTCATGCTGCTTCACATGAGCCACCACCTTGCTGTTGCCTTCATGCTGCCAAGCCCAGAACGAGCCGCCGCCCAGCAGCGCCACGACAGCAACGGCAGCAGCTATCTTGCGCAATGGCAACTTCTGCCAGAGCGTCTGACGGCTGCGTATGTCGATGACACGAATCTCCTGTTCCGGCAATTTCTCCATGATTCTCTCGGTGAGATGATCGAAGTAACCATCAGGAACCTTGAAGGGATTCTCCTTGCCAAAACGTTCTTTCAATATGTTTTCTTCTCTTGTCATATACTACTACCTTTCCTTCTTTTTTATTATTGACGGATTCAACCTCAAAAGGTTTAATATTTCTGCAAGAATTCTGTTATTTTCTTCACTGCCAGATGGTAAGATGCCTTCAAGGCGCCTTCGCTGGTAGAGAGGATCTTGCTTATCTCAGAATATTTCATGTTGTCGAAATACTTCAGGGTGAACACCGTGCGCTGCACATCGGGCAACAGGGCCACGGCTTCCTGCAGATGTACCTGGATCTCATCCCCGTCGAAATATTCATCGGCAAGCAAGCGTGAAGCGATGCCGGGTTCATCATCCGCACTCACCTGCGTGGACTGCTTCTTCTTTCTGAGGAAATCCAGGGATTCGTTGATGGCGATGCGGTAAAGCCAGGTGGACAGGGATGACTTACCCTGAAAGGTTGCCAGATTGGTCCATGCCTTGATAAAGACATTCTGTAAAATGTCATCGGCATCGTCATGATTGAGTACGATGTTGCGAATCTTCCAATACAACGTCTCGCTGTACTGACTCACCAGCACAGCGAATCCTGCCCGTTGCGTCTTCGGATCGCTCAACATTTCCAAAAGTTCTTTATCTTTGATCATAATTAAGATTTATTTTCTTATAAATATTTCTTCAGATGCTCCCATATCACCTTGTCATATCCGTACACGTCGGGATATTCCCTGGTGCGTCCACCTGCCAGCGGATAGAGCGTATAGTAGGTGATGAAGAGAGGCACCTCCGGCTTCACCTTCACGCCATTCACCACCATCTTGCGGTTGCTCAGCGAGTCGTCTGTCATCGAATATTGTATCTTGTCCATCAGCTTCCGGTTCTTTTCTGCCAGGAGGAATACTGCAAAATCGTAAGGCTTCTCTATTCTGATACAGCCATGCGATACTCCCCTCTCCTCTCTTTCAAAGACTCCCCTGCTGCTGGTATCATGCAGATAGACCGAGAAGTTGTTGTCGAATCGGAAGATGATGCGTCCCAGGGCATTGCCCTTTCCTCCGCGCTGCACCACTCCATAGGCACCAGAAACCAGCATGGCTCTCGTCACCCGATGCAGATCCACCTCCTCGCCGGTCTTCACATCCCTCACATAGTAGTTACGTGCCAGGAAATAGCCTGGGTTTCCGGCATGGCGGACCATATCGTGAAGAATGATGCTGCGTGGCACAAACCATTTCGGATTGATATCCATTCTCTTGATATGGCTGTTGAGCAATGGGGTCTTGGTCTTGAGCGATCCGCAGCCGATACGCATGGTGAGCGTATCCTGCCCGTCTACCGCCATCAGCTGGTAAGCCGGGATATTGACCACAACATATTTCTGATGGTTCCAGATATTGTCCTTCTGTCTCCATCTGCTCCTTTCCATATTCACCAGCACCCGGTCACGCTCTCCTTTGGAAAGTCCTCCCCTGTTCAGCTTTTCCTTGAATACGCGGTAGAACGGATTTTCCGGCTGTACTGATTTCAGGAATGCGGTGAGCGAATCTGTTCCCATACCGATTCTTTCCATCGCCTGGGCAAAGAACGAATCATCAGGATGTTCCATCTTCACATCAAAGAGCTCCCTGAATCTTACAGGTAGCTTGATTGTATCATAGGGATTAGGAGCCACCGTATCCAGGCGGTTCAGCACGAAGCTGGGATTCATATAACCAAAGCGCTGACCGGCAACGTATCTCAGATACGATTTGGTAAGCCGGTACTCCAATCTAGCCATCACCCTGTTCACCTGGTTCTGCTGTCTGTCCAGGTGCAGGGTTCTGAGTCGTTCGATGTCTTCCGTAATCTCATCCACAAAAAAGCGTCGCTTATTGAATCCGAATTCATCTACAGTTTTCAGAAACGAGAGCAGCGAATCGGCACGATGATCTATACCATGACGGTCAATCCACAGGAAGCCGCCACGGTGCTGATAATATTTCCGAGTATGGAGGTCGGCAACAAGACGGTCTTTATCCTGCTGCATGAGGCTATCCATCAATCCTCGAATCACTTTAGAATTGACAGCATACGCCTTCTCGTTAAAATCCTGATAGTATTCTAACGTCAACAGCCTGTTGCTATTGGGTTGCGAATCCTTACACCCCATCATCATCAAACCGAGCAACAGGGGTAAAAATCTCAATAACTTCACTTTTACCTACGATTGACAGTAATTTTACGTGTAAACGATGGACCTACCTTAATAATATAGATACCATCCGACAAAGGCATGGAGATGCGCTTGTCCTGACCTTCTACCATAAAGGATTTGACAACGATGCCAGCCAGGTTATAAACCTTAACTACCAGCCCGTTGGCACCCGTGATATGCATCACGCCATTGGTATAGCTTACGGCAATGTCCTGTGCTTCCAGGTCTATCATTTCCACAGCACTGGTTTCTGCCAGCACCTGGGTAGGTGCTGCCATCATCATTGCAGCCAATGTTATCATAGAAAGTATAGTTTTCTTCATATTGTGATTCCTTATATAATGATTTTACGTAAAATTCTTTCTGCAAAGGTATACAAAAAATAGGAACCTTCCAACATATAGCTGGTAAAGTTCCTATTATTTTTATATTTTTAACCTAACAGGCAATATGATTTCATCATGATTACATGATACCGTCTTCACGGAGTTTCTGCTGCCACTTCCATGCAGAAGCCAGGACGTCAGAAAGATTAGCTTCTGCCTTCCAGCCCAATACCTTGTTTGCCTTGGTGCAGTCGCCCCAGATCTTCTCGATATCACCCTCACGGCGAGGACCATACTTCCAGTTCAGCTTCACACCGGTAGCCTTCTCGAAGGTCTCTACGATTTCGAGGGTTGAATTACCGTTGCCTGTACCAATGTTGAAGTACTCGATAGGCTCTGTCTCCTTGTCAAGTACACGAGCCATAGCGCAAACGTGAGCCTTGGCAAGGTCTACTACATAGATATAGTCGCGGATGCAGGTTCCGTCTGGAGTATCATAGTCGTTACCGAAGATGGTCAACTCCTTGCGGATGCCCATAGCGGTCTGAGTAACGTAAGGAATCAGGTTGTTTGGCACGCCGTTAGGCAACTCACCGATTTCAGCAGATGGGTGTGCACCGATTGGGTTGAAGTATCTCAGCACGATGCTCTTGATGTTGGCACCGCTGTGGATATAGTCGGCAATGATCTGCTCGTTGATTTCCTTAGTATTACCGTAAGGAGAGGTAGCCTTCTGGTGAGGAGCCTCCTCAGTAACAGGAAGGTTCTCTGGCTTTGGCTGACCGTAAACGGTGCAAGAAGAAGAGAAGATGATACCCTTGACATTATATTTCGGCATCAACTCAAGCAGGTTGATGAGCGATACTACATTGTTACGATAATACATCAGAGGTTTCTGAACGCTCTCGCCTACTGCCTTGCTGGCAGCGAAATGTATGATACCCTGGATTTCAGGATACTTCTGGAAAATAGCCTCTGTTGCTTCCTTGTCACGCAAGTCTACTTTCTCGAAAGCAGGACGAATACCTGTGATCTTCTCGATACCGTCGAGAACCTCAATCTTTGAGTTGGAGAGATCGTCTACAATGACTACATTGTAACCTGCCTGCTGTAATTCTACTGTGGTATGACTACCGATAAAACCTGTACCGCCAGTTACCAAAATTGTCTGTTTCATACTTCTTAGTCTTTGATTGAATAATTGATAGTGTCTAGCGTTTATCGCTTAGATGGTTGCAAAAGTACTGCAAAAAAGTGAAACTACAAAATAATTCTGAAAAAATATGCTTACTTATTCTTTATTTTCAAGAATTCAACGTAACTTTGCAACTGAATCAGAATGATCAGCAGAAGAAATCTTTTGAATTTAACATCCATAGAAAACAAAATTATTATGAAACAGTACGATATTGAAAAAGACATAAGATACTTGCAACTGCTGTCGCAATCGTTTCCTACGATAGCAGAAGCCAGCACTGAGATCATCAATCTCAAGGCTATCCTCAACCTGCCTAAGGGCACTGAGCATTTCCTTGCCGACATCCACGGTGAGTACGAGGCTTTTCTGCATGTATTGAAAAACGCATCGGGTAACATCAAGCGTAAGGTGAACGAACTCTTCGGCACTACCCTGCGCGAACAGGAGAAACGTGACCTCTGCTCGCTCATCTATTATCCGGAGCAGAAACTCGAACTCGTCAAGATCAACGAGAAGGACATTGATGACTGGTATCACATCACGCTCCACCGCCTGGTGGCTGTATGCCGTGATGTTTCCAGCAAGTATACCCGTTCCAAGGTGCGCAAGTCGCTGCCTTGCGATTTCTCCTATATCATCCAGGAACTGCTCCACGAGCATACCGAAGACCATGACAAGACGGCATACGTCAATGTCATCGTAGATACCATCATCTCTACCGGCCGTGCCGATGATTTCATCATTGCCATCGCCAATGTCATCCAGCGCCTTGCCATCGACCAGCTGCATATCCTGGGCGATATCTACGACCGTGGTCCGGGTGCGCATATCATCCTCGACAAGATGCGCCGCTACCACAGCTGGGACATCCAGTGGGGCAACCACGATGTTTTGTGGATGGGTGCTGCTGCGGGCAATGATGCCTGCATCTGCAATGTCATCCGCCTCTCCCTGCGCTATGCCAATCTCTCTACCCTGGAGGAAGGCTACGGCATTAACCTCATTCCGCTTGCCACCTTCGCCATGGAGACCTACAATGATGATTCTTGCACCGAGTTCCTGCCTAAGCTGAGCGGTGGCGCTGCCAGTCTTGACGACAAGACTACCCGACTTACGGCACAGATGCATAAGGCGATAGCCGTCATCCAGTTCAAGATAGAGGGTCAGCTCATCGAGAAGCATCCGGAATGGAAGATGGACGGCAGACGCCTCTTCGAACACATCAATTATGAAAAGGGTACGGTAGAAATCGACGGCAAGGAATACGAGATGAGTTCCTGCAACTTCCCTACCATCGACCCGAAATACCCAAACCGTCTCTCTGAAGAAGAAACGATACTGATGCAGAAACTGCACCACTCTTTCAAAGTCTGCGAAAAGCTGCACAAGCATATCCGGGTGATGTTGCAGCATGGCTGCATGTATGCCATCTTCAACAACAACCTGCTCTTCCATGCTTCCTGTCCGCTCAATGCAGATGGTTCCTTGAAAGAGGTAGAAATCTATCCGGGTCATAAATACAGCGGTCGCGACCTGATGCACTATACCGGCATGCAGATTCGTACCGCCTTCCAGCAGGACAGCGACCCAGCCGAGAAGGAATATGCCATCGACTACTTCCTGTATCTCTGGTGCGGTCCGGACAGTCCGCTCTTTGACAAGAGCAAGATGGCTACATTTGAGCGCTATTTCGTGGCTGACAAGGAGACCCATAAGGAGGAGAAGGGTTATTACTTCCTCCTGCGAGACAACGAGGAGGTGATAGACCATATCATGGATGAGTTTGGCGTTACCGGACCTAACCGCCACATCATCAACGGCCACGTGCCGGTACGTACCCTGAAGGGCGAGAATCCTATCAAGGCAAACGGCAAGCTGATGGTGATAGACGGTGGTTTCTCCAAGGCATACCACAACGAGACGGGTATCGCCGGCTACACGCTGGTATACCATTCCCGTGGTTTCCAACTGGTACAGCACGAACCGTTTACCAGTACCGAAGATGCCATCAAGCAAGGTACCGACATCAAGAGTACCACCCAGATTGTGGAAATGTCCAACCGCCGTATGCTGGTTGCCGATACCGATATAGGTCAGGAACTCCGTAAACAGGTAGAAGACCTGAAGGAACTTCTGTATGCTTACCGTCATGGCTATATCAAGGAGAAGGAAACAAAGAAAATGTAAGTTCCAGAAAAGATAAGAGGCTGATGCTGTCATCGTTAACCGATAACAACACCAGCCTCTTTTTTATTAAATCGGCTTTTTTATTCATTCAGCCATTTTTATTCCAATCCAAACAAAGTCTTCAGACCACCGTCTACACCAGAGAAGCCCATGAAGGCTAGACTGAGGAGTGCAGCTGTAACCATCACGATAGCTACGCCCTGCATACCCTTAGGAATGCGGACCAAAGCCTGCTGCTCACGAATGCCGGCAAAGACGATGAGAGCCAGGGCAAAGCCGAGAGCAGTAGAGAAGGCATAAACCACACTCTCCAAGAGATTGTAGTCCTTCTGGATAACCAGGATGGCTACACCCAGCACAGCACAGTTGGTAGTAATCAAAGGCAGGAAGATACCGAGCGCCTGATAAAGTGCAGGAGAAACCTTCTTGAGGATAATCTCTACCATCTGAACCAAGGCTGCAATCACGAGGATGAACGCCAGGGTTTGGAGATATTGCAATCCAAATGGATCGAGTACATACTTCTGAACACACCAGGTAATGATGGTTGCCAAGGTCAAGACGAAGGCGATGGCGCCCCCCATACCGATGGCTGTATCAACTTTCTTCGATACGCCCAGGAACGGACAGATACCGAGGAACTGCGACAAGACGATGTTGTTGACGAATATCGCAGAGATAAATATCAATAAATATTCCATAATTTCTATTCTATTTCATGGATTGAAGCGATGCCTACGCTTACTTCTTTACCTTATTAAATATAGCAATGATGTATCCCAATGTGAGGAATGCTCCTGGAGGCAGGATAAACATCAAGATATTGGTAGTCTCTGGCAACAGAGTGATACCGAATACGCTTCCTGCACCGAGAATCTCACGGGCACTACCCAAGATAGTCAAACCGAGGGTGAAACCCAAACCGCAGCCGAGACCATCAAAGAGACTGGCAATCGGTGAGTTCTTGGCAGCAAAGCTCTCTGCTCTACCCAGGATGATACAGTTTACTACAATCAATGGGATGTAGATACCCAGTGCCTGGTTGATGCTGTCAGGAGCATAGGCGCTCATCAACATCTGCAGGATGGTTACGAAGGCTGCAATCACTACGATGAAAACAGGGATGCGAACCATATCCGGGGTAATCTTCTTGATACAGGAAATCACAAAGTTGGTACAAACCAATACTGCCATGGTTGCCAATCCCATGGAAAGACCATTGATGGCACTGGTAGTTGTTGCCAAGGTAGGACACATACCGAGGAGCAACACGAAGGTAGGGTTCTCCTTGATGAGTCCGTTCATCAAAATTTTCATATTACTCATATCGGCTTATCCTTTCTTTTCGTTATGTTCAACTTTAGATGCACCGCTCTCGCCATCAACATTCTTACCTGCATAGGCAGCATACGCCTGATTGATAGCCTTGAGGAAGGCACGGCTGGTAATGGTTGATGCGGTGATGGCATCTACTGCATTGCCACCCTTATCGTCCTTGCTTACGTGAAGGTCGCCATTCTTTGGAGTTTTTCCGATGATGCTACCCTTTCCGTCTTTCTGGAACCAGGTAGTTGCCTTGGCACCCAGACCCGGAGTCTCTGAAGCCTGAAGGATGGTGTAACCCATAATCTTGCCCTCGGTATCGAAACCTACGAGCACCTTCAAGTCGCCACCGAAACCGCCGGTAGTACTCTCTACGGCTGCGCCCAACTCCTTACCGCTCTTGTCAGAGCACTTGTGGAGGATAAAGGTAAACTCCTTGCCGCCAAACTCCTGCTTCACCTCTTCAGGTTCTGCTACCTGGAGGTCTTCTGTACCCATCACGCTCTTGATACCGGTAGCCAGACTCTGTGCTGCCTTCTCGGCGATAGGACCAGATGTAAGGTGATTGATGTATGCCAGCACAGCACCCACAACGAGCGCTACGCCTACGAGCACCAAAACCATGTTCTTTAATGATGATTCTAATTTCTGCATGTCTCAGTCCTCCTTATTTCTTAGCAGGCTTCTCACCGAAGCGCTTTGGTTTAACGTATGTATTAATAAGAGGTGTGAACGCATTCATGATAAGAATGGCGAACGACATACCTTCCGGATAGCTACCCCAGTTACGGATGATGACGGTGAGAAGACCGATGCAGACACCGTAGATGAGCATACCCTTGTGAGTCATTGGTGATGTTACATAATCGGTTGCCATAAAGATGGCACCGAGCATCAGACCACCACTGAAGATGACTGCCAGAGGATTGGCATAAACAGGATTAGCCAAATGCATCAAACCGCTGAAAACGAATACGGTAGCGATGATGCTGACTGGAATATGCCAGGTGATGACCCTCTTCCAGAGCATATAAGCCAAACCGAGCAAGAGGGCGAATGCACAAACCTCACCGGTAGTTCCGGCACCGAAGGTATCTCCAGTAGCACCGAAGAGCAGGCTCATGGAATCAGGCAACTGATTCAGGAGAGAAGCATCGCCAGTCTTGATGGCTGTCTTCATGATAGCCAGCGGTGTAGCACCAGTTGTAGCATCGGTATAGCTGAGCATCTGTCCAGCCACAGGCCATGAAGTCATCTGTGCAGGGAAACTGACGAGCAGGAAGCAACGGCCTACCAAAGCAGGATTAAAAGGATTGTTACCCAGACCGCCGAAGCTCATCTTACCCACACCGATGGCAAACAGGGCACCGATGATGATAATCCAGAGAGGAAGGTTACTAGGCAAGTTCATGCCGAGCAGAAGACCGGTGATGATGGCAGAACCATCGAGCAAGCTGGTCTCCTCCTTCAGGAGATATTTTGTAATTGCCCACTCAAAGAAGACGCAGGCTGCCACAGAGGTGAGCAGTACGACTGCTGAACCCAGACCGAAGAAATAGAAAGATGCGAGGATGGCAGGCACAAGAGCGATGATCACTCCGTACATGTTCTTCTCCACGCTCTCATTTCCGTGGGCATGTGGCGATAATGAAACGATTAATTTTCCCATTTTATCTTTTAAATTCTTTCTTAAATGAAATTCATTCTTGACGTGAACGCTTACTTCTTGGCGTTGCGAGCTCTGATGATGCCCATTACCGCTGCCTTACCATTGATGATGTTATCGAGGATAGGACGATGAGATGGACAGGTAAACTGGCATGAACCGCAGGCAATGCAGGATGTTACCTCCTCTGCCTCCAGACGTTCATAATCCTTCACTACGCTCAGGGTAGCAAGCAAGTATGGCTCCAAGCCCATTGGGCAGGCATCCACACACTTGGCACAGCGGATACATGGCTGAGCCTTCTTGCGATGAGCATCCGCATCGGTCAGTACGGTGATGGAGTTGGTACCCTTGGTTACAGGAACATCGAGACTGATTACAGCCTTACCCATCATCGGACCACCAGCCAACACCTTGTTGTCGCCCTCAGGCAAACCGCCACAATTCTCAATCATCTGAGAAAATGGAGTTCCCATACGTACGAGGAAGTTGCCCGGATTCTTCACCTGCTTACCGGTCACGGTGGTATAGCGCTCGAAGAGAGGCTTGTTCTTCATAACTGCCTGATAAACAGCGAAGGCAGTACCTACATTCTGAACTATTGCTCCAACGTTGACTGGGATAGCTGGAGGAGCAGGAACCTGACGGCGGATGACGGCATCCACCAACTGCTTCTCACCTCCCTGAGGGTACTTCTTAGACAGAGGAACAATCTCGATACGGGAGTCATTAGCAGTCTTTTCCTCGAAGAGTTTGATGGCAGCAGGTTTGTTATCCTCGATACCGATGTAGCCCTTCTCTACCTTAGCCGCCTTCATCAGAAGGTTCAAACCAACGAGAATCTCATCGGCATGCTCCATCATCAGGCGATAATCGGCTGTGATGTAAGGCTCGCACTCTACACCGTTGATGATGACGCACTCTGCCTTGGCTCCTGGAGGAGGACAAAGCTTGATGAAGGTAGGGAAACCGGCACCACCCATACCAGTGACACCTGCTACCTTGATGCGGTTTACGATTTCCTCTGGAGTAAGCTCAGTATGAGCCTCAAGCGTCTCGAGTTTATCAGAGCGGTCGATGCTCTCCTCCCACTCATCGCCTTCTACATTAATAATAATGCAAGGCTTGCGATAACCGGTAGCATCAATAGATGTATCTACCTTGAACACGGTTCCAGAAACGGAACTGTAAATAGGAGCACTCACAAAACCACCAGCCTCAGCGATGAGTGTACCCACCTTCACCTTGTCGCCCTTGGCAACTACAGGCTTGGCAGGAGCACCGATGTGCTGACCAAGTGGGAAAATAGCCTGCTTTGGGAGAGGAGCCACCTGAGTAGCCATCTCAGCAGTAATCTTATTCTCTTCTGGGTGAACTCCACCAATTCTAAAAGTTCTCAAATTCATGATTTAGTCCTCCTTCTTTTCTTCTGAAACCTCAGCCTTAGGAGCAGCTACTGGGACCTCTGCAGCTGGCTTTGTCTTCTTAACTGGGAAATTTACTTTTACGAGAGCACCAGTTGGGCATTCGTCAACACACTTGGTACACATGCGGCACTTATTGAAGTCAACATAAGCCACATTGTTCTCAATGGTGATAGCATCAAACTTACAGACTTTCTGACACTTACCGCATCCGATGCAAGCAACGCTACAAGCCTTCTTAGCCACAGCTCCCTTGTCGTGGTTCACGCACTGAACGTAAACACGGCGACCCTTAGGACCCTTCTTACGGAGTTCGATGATATGACGTGGACAAGCCTTGGCGCACGCACCACAACCCGTACACTTCTCCTCATCAACCTCAGGAATACCCGTCTCAGGATTGATAGAGATGGCACCAAACTGGCAAGCAGCCACGCAATCACCACAACCCAGACAGCCGAATCCGCAGCCGGTTTCACCAGCGCCACAGGAGTTCATAGCAGCACAAGTATGCAAACCATCATACTCGGCGATGCGAGGACGATGCTCGCAAGAGCCATTACAACGAACCACAGCCACCTTTGCCTCTGTGTTAGCCACAGCCAGACCCAGGAGATCAGCTACCTTGCCCATCACGTCGGCACCACCTACAGGACACATCAGCCCATCGATGCTACCTGCATCAGCACCCTTGACCAGCGCTGCAGCCATACCGGAACATCCGGCAAAACCGCAACCACCACAGTTGGCACCCGGAAGGAGTTCTCCCACCTGTCCCAGTCGAGGGTCTTCTTCGACGGCAAACTTCTTAGATACTCCGAAGAGCACCAATGCTGCAATCAGCGCAATGGCACCGAGCACCAAGACCGCAATCAAAATAAAATTCATAATAATTTGTATTTGTTTTAGTTAATAATCAACAACGTTCGAGTTTAAAACTGAATCGGTTTCTTAATCTGTTGCGCATCAGATAGAGCACAACATAATAAGGGACAAGAATTCCCAGCGCCGAAACGGCAGCCATACCCTCAGAATGGGTAGTAGCAAGAACAGCTATCAAGGTTGCCACCATAGCCACCAGAGGCAAAAGATAACCGTAAAGGCTGGCTCTGTAACCTACGGAAGCATCAGCCACCACGACAACAGAATCGCCCTTCTGATAAGAAGCAGCGTCAGCCATTCTTATCTCTACCATTTTTTCTTTCATTTCAGAGGCATTGCAGTGGGCAGCCACTTTGCAGGCGCTGCAGGCAGAAGCCTGGAGGATGCGAACTTTCACACATTCTCCCTCTACCCCATCTACGATACCAGTATGTTTTATCTTGTTCATTTGCAAAGTCTAGTTAGCAATTTATTTGGTTGCAAAGGTAGCAAATATTTTAGAAATGACAAACAATTTAAGAAGGTTTTTTAATTAAAAGGGGCGTAAACGTTTTCTTTGTTACTTTTTTTGCCAAACTTCTTTGTTTGTTTCATTTTTTTGTGTACCTTTGCAATAGAAAGATAAAAAACAAGCCTCAAGCTCGCAAAAAGCCAAGGGCTGATAAAAACGTAGATTTATGGAAGTAACAGAACAAATGATTCAACAAGTAGAGCGCTTTATCAGAAAAGTGTCTCAAAAGTTTCCTGTACCAGCGTCTGAAGAAGACACATGTATGCTGACCGATATCCATGTGAGAGTATCACAGGACAGCGGCGAGATGCTTGCCTTTGACGATGACGAGAACGAAATTACCCGCTGTGTTGTTGAGCAATGGATTGACAACAAAGATGAAAACTTCTATGATGAGGTGGCGAAGCTTTTGCGTGACCTCTTGCGCAAGAATGCTGAGACGGTAGACCATCTCGGAATCCTAAAGCCTTACAGCTTCGTCTTGGAAGATGATGAGAAAGAGAATCTGGGAGAACTCTACCTTGCCGATGATGATACCATCATCGTGGGTGGCGACCTGATGGAGAATCTGGATCACGACCTGGATGAATTCCTTGACGACTTGCTTAAGGAATAACTTTCCGAATCAAGGAATCATAACATAAGCATAAAAAAGGAGGGAGGTTCGAAAGCCGCTGCTTCCTTCTCCCTCCCGGGCTAATGTTATATAAACTAATATTGTCTTAATGCACCCAGCAATTCTGCATTCTCACTCTTATTACCGATGGTAATACGAAGGCAGTTGCCACAGAGTTGCACTTTATTTCTATTTCTTACGATGATGCCCTGTGCCACGAGATAATCGTAGATGGCATTGGCATCCGTCACCTTTGCCAGGAAGAAGTTGGCATCCGTAGGATATACCTTCTCGCAGATAGGTAATTCCATGAAGGCTGCCATCACCTTGGAACGTTCCTGCAGGATGTTCTTCACCCATTCATCCACCTTCAGCGGATTCTTCAATACCTCCAAAGCCTGCTCCTGGGTAAGGAGATTCACATTATAAGGATATTTCACCTTATTAAATATATCTACTATTTCCTTGCTGGCAAAAGCCATACCCAGACGAAGGGCTGCACAGCCCCAAGCCTTGCTCATCGTATTCAGGACGATGATGTTTGGGAAATGATCGATCACGCTGCGGAAGGTTCGCTCGGAAGAGAAGTCGCTATATGCCTCGTCTACGATGACGATGCCATCGAACAGGCGCAACACTTCTACGATGGCTTCACGGTTGATGTGGTTGCCCGTAGGATTGTTAGGACTACAGAACCAGATAACCTTGGTATTGTCATCGCAGGCATCGATAATCTTATCGGCTGTCACCTGATAGTTCTCATCAAGCAACACCTCCCGATACTCCACGTCATTGATATCGGCACATACCTGATACATGCCATAGGTTGGAGCAATGGCTACAACATTGTCCTGACCAGGGCGACAGAACACACGGTAAACCAGGTCGATGGCTTCATCAGAGCCATTGCCCAGGAAGATTTTTTCTTCCGCCACACCCTTTATCTTACTGATCTGCTTCTTCAGCTCCACCTGAAGCGGGTCTGGATAGCGATTGTAAGGGTCGTTATATGGATTCTCGTTGGCATCGAGGAATACGCGGGCATTACTGCCGGCGAATTCTGTTCGAGCGCAACTGTATGGTGCCAGGTTCCAGATGTTCTCCCGGCACAAGTCTTTTAAATCTTTCATACTATAAACTACTTTAGACTTTTTACTCTCAATCTCATGGCATTGGCATGTGCCTCGAGCTGCTCGTTTTCAGCCATGGTCACCACCGCATCTCCTATGTTACGAATACCTTCTTCAGTAAGATGCTGGAAAGTGATCTTGCGGTTATAGCTGTCGAGATTCACGCCGTTGTAAGCCAAGGCATAGCCATGGGTTGGCAGGGTATGATTGGTACCGCTGGCATAGTCGCCCGCACTCTCACAGGCATAATTGCCCAGGAATACGCTACCGGCATTCACTACCCTTTCAGCCAGCTGCTCATAGTTGGCAGTAGCGATAATCAGATGCTCAGGAGCATAGGTATTGCAGAGATTGATAGCCTCCTCATCATCCTTGACAAGGATAAACTTGGAATTATCCAACGAGGTCTGTGCCATCTCCTTACGTGGCAATCGTTCGAGCTGTGCTTCAACTTCCTTCTTCACCTCCGCCAATACCTTTTCAGAGGTAGTGATGAAGAACACCTGAGAGTCGAAGCCATGTTCTGCCTGAGAAAGCAAGTCGGCAGCTGCGAAAACAGGGTTGGCTGTTTCGTCAGCAATCAGACAAACCTCCGAAGGACCGGCAGGCATATCGATAGCCACATCATGCAATGAAACCTGCTGCTTGGCAGCCATCACGAACTGGTTGCCCGGACCGAAGATTTTATATACCTTAGGCACGCTCTCAGTACCATACGCCATGGCACCGATAGCCTGTACGCCACCCGCCTTGAAAATCTTGCTCACGCCGGCAATCTTAGCCGCCATGAGAATGGCTGGGTTCACCTTACCCTCCTGGTTAGGTGGAGTACAGAGAACAATTTCCTCGCAACCGGCAATCTTGGCAGGAGTAGCAAGCATCAGTACGGTAGAGAACAGCGGTGCAGTACCGCCCGGAATATAAAGTCCCACCTTCTGGATGGCAACACTCTTCTGCCAGCAGGTTACGCCAGGGCATGTTTCAACCTTCTCGCCTGCAAACTTCTGGCTCTGATGGAATGCGGCAATGTTATGATGGGCGAGGTGCAAAGCGTCTTTCAGTTCTTGAGAAACCAGTTGCTCAGCCTCTTCGATTTCTGCTTCAGTCACAGCCAAAGAATCGAGATGGGCATGATCAAACATTTCCTCGTAACGCTTCACGGCTTCGTCGCCATGCTTCTTCACATCGTCGAGTACACCCTGTACCGTAGCATTGAGCTTGGATACATCCAGGTGTGGGCGTTTTACTATCTCGCTCCATTCCTCCTTTGCAGGATACTTAATTACCTTCATTCCAATTTAATTAATAATTTATAATGTCTAATTAAGAATTAGACCTGCACATAAACAGTTCCCAACTCCTAATATCTAACTTTCTTACAATATCATCTTCTCAATTGGTGTTACCAGGATGCCCTGTGCACCGAGTTCCTTCAACTTACCGATGATTTCCCAGAAACGCTTCTCATCGAGCACGGTATGGATAGAACACCAGTCATCGTCAGCCAATGGGATGATGGTAGGACTCTTGATACCCGGCAATACCTGGGTAATCTCCTCTACCTTTGCCTTAGGGGCATTCATCATCACGTACTTCTTGTCCTGGGCAGAACGCACAGCCTCGAAGCGGAACAGCATCTCGTTCAGAATCTGATGCTTCTCCTCATCCATTTTCCAGTTGCCGATGAGCAAAGCCTCACTCTTCATCACTACCTCTACCTCGGCAAGGTTGTTGCTTACCAGTGTAGAACCGGAGCTGACGATATCAAAGATACCATCTGCCAGACCGATGCCCGGACTGATCTCTACAGAACCGGTGATGACATGGATGTCGGCATTGATATTATGCTTCTTCATGAAGTTGCGCAGGATGTTAGGGTAAGAGGTGGCAATCTTCTTGCCGTTGAACCACTGTAATCCTGGATACTCTATCTTCTTAGGGATGGCAAGACTCAAGCGGCACTTGCTGAAACCCAGGCGATCGATGATCTGAGCTTTCTCACCACGCTCCACGAACTCGTTCTCGCCCACGATACCGATATCTGCCACACCAGAGGCTACACTCTGAGGAATATCATCATCACGGAGGTAGAGAACCTCGAGTGGGAAATTACTTGCCTGCACCAGAAGTGTGCGCTTGGAGGCACTGACCTTGATGTCTGCCTCTGCTAAAAGATTCATGGTGTCGTCAAACAGACGACCCTTACTTTGTACTGCTATTCGTAACATATTTCTGTATTTTGTCTGAAAAACATTGCAAAAGTACATAAAATTGTTAGAATATGCAAATAATTTAGCACTTATATTTAAAAATTTCGTACTTTTGCAGTCGCAATGAGAAAAAAGTTATATTTATACGCATTTTATGCTCTTATTTTACTGGGAAGTTGCGAAGAAAAGAAACCGCAACAAGAGCTCACGCCGTGGGGAACTCCTATAGGCGAAGTGGAGGGCATGTCTGATGGCGAAGAAGGGGCGGCTGACGAATCAGCCAACAAGAATAAAAGACAGAAGGGCTTCTCGCTGGAGGATATTCAGGAAAACGGTGAGCTGATCATGCTTACCGTGAACGGTCCTACTACCTATTATGATTATCACAACCACGGCATGGGTCTGCAATATCTCCTTTGTGAGAAGTTTGCCCAGCAGATTGGTGTGTCGCTGCGCGTGGAGGAATGTAAGGATACCACCGAGATGATCCAGAAGCTGACCAAGGGAGAAGGTGACATCATCGCCGTTCCCCTATCCCGGAAGCAGACCAAGGGCGACCTGCTCTTCTGTGGTGTGACACCCGACAGTACCCGCACGCAGTGGGCTGTGGTAGGCGGCAACAAGAGTCTTGCCGATACACTGAATGGCTGGTTCAAGCCAAAGATGATAGCCGAGACGAAGAAGGAGGAAAGCTGGCTGCTCTCTTCTGCCAGCGTCACCCGACATGTCTATTCTCCGTTCCTGAACCGTTCCAAGGGCGTCATCTCCCGATACGACCATCTCTTCCAGCGATACAGCGGTACAGCAAGAATGGACTGGCGCCTGATGGCGGCACAGTGTTACCAGGAAAGTTGCTTCGACCCGAATGCCAAGTCATGGGCAGGTGCCTGCGGACTGATGCAGATCATGCCTTCTACGGCAGACCATCTGGGATTGCCGATGAGTGCGATACATGATGCAGAATCGAATGTGGCGGCGGCAGCCAAGTATATGGCAGAGTTGCAGGGCCATTTCTCTGACATCGGAGATCCTACACAGCGAGTTCTCTTCGCCCTGGCTGCATACAATGGCGGTTTCCATCATATCCGTGATGCGATGAACCTGACCAGAAAGCATGGTGGCAATCCTTATAACTGGGGACACGTAAGAGAATATGTCCTGCGCCTGGCACAACCGGCTTATTACCGTGATCCGGTTGTAAAATACGGTTTCATGCGTGGTACGGAGACTGCCGACTATGTGGACAGAATCAGAGCACGCTGGAGTGAATACTGCGGTGGCGCCAGCTTCCACGACAGTTATCGTGGTGGCAGCAGAGGCATCGGTGGCGATGCCTTCCATGGTGCACCGATGAAATCGAAAAGACATTATCAGGGTAAATACCATATATAACATAAAAGGCTTCTGCGTATGTATTCGCAGAAGCCTTTTTTGTATCTATTTAAATAAAATAATTACTTACCCAAAACCTCATCCAACAAGGTGTAGAATGCAGGATCCTCACCTACGATGGTCTTTACGATCTTGCCGTCAGGACCAATGACAATCTTGGTTGGGAAACCCTGGACACCATACTTGTCGAGTACATCGCTACCCTTTGGATTATAAACGTGAATCCATGGCAACTGATGCTTCTCTACGGCAGCCTTCCACTTTGCCTCGGTATCATTGCAGTCAACACCCAGGATTTCGAACTTACCCTTATACTTCTCGTAGTACTCCTTCATCTTAGGCATACCCTTGATGCACCAACCGCACCATGAGCCCCAGAAGTCGATGACAACATACTTGCCACGGAGACTAGAGAATGTAAATGGCTTGCCATTAATGTCGTTCAATGTGAAGTCAGGAGCATCTATACCGGAAGCCTGCAACTTCTTAGCCTTCTCATCAGCCTCTGCACGCTTCTTAGCCGTATCAATAAAATACTGATAATAGGCCTTCATTCTTCCATTCTTCACATTCTCAGAGAGCAAGCCCAGAAGTTCCTTCATCTGGTCGTAATCATCCATCTTCTCGAAAAGTGTGGCACATGCCTCGTTATCAGGGTTCTGCTTGACGAAAGCTAAGATTTTCTCCGTTCTAGCCTTCAGCAAAGCAGGCATCTTCTTCTCATACTCATTCATGATGGTCTCACGGTCTTCACCATTCTTCGTGCGAGCATTCAGAGATTCTGAATACTCCTTCAAATCCTTCTCGGCAGACTCCATCATCAAATCAACCTCATGATACTGCTGGTAGAACTTACTACCGGTAACATCGAAACGGGTAGCGAAATCACCCTTTATCTCTGCCTTCTCGCCTGGCACGCAAGGGAAATTGAACATCTTTCTTTCCAAACCACGATAGGCCTTTGGTGTCAAGAAAGCACGGTTTGACACCTTGGCAAGGTTATCGGAATAGGTAAACTTACCATTCTTAACCAAGATGGTATCCATCTTCACATCACGGCCTTTGAACACGATTACAGAATCGGTAGCAAAGTTCTTCAAATCCACTTTCACCTGAAAGTTGCTCTTCTGAGCCATCGCTGCTGCTGATGCCAGCACCAAAGCAGCAGTAAAAATCATTTTCTTCATTCGTACTATATCTTTTCTTTTATATTTCCACAATAACCTTTATCTATACCTTAATTATATAGGTATCCTTATTCCTCATACTCTGTGGTATCTTCGATACCCGCCTCAGCCAGGGCTTCCTTGCGCTCCACGCAGGTGCCACACTTTCCGCAGTGCTTCTCACCACCCTTGTAGCAGCTCCAGGTCTCGGCATAATCGATACCGAGCTTCTTGCCGATGGCTGCAATCTCACCCTTGGTGATGTTGGTATAAGGAGCCACCACGCGAACATCCACGAAGGTGCCAGCCTCGGCAGCCTCATCGATAGCCTTGATAAACTCCGGGCGACAGTCCGGATAGATGGTATGATCACCGCCATGATTAGCAATAAACACCTTCTTGAGGTTATTACTCTCAGCAATACCGATGGCAATGCTCAGCATGATACCGTTGCGGAAAGGCACCACGGTAGACTTCATGTTGTCGGCAGCATAATGTCCCTCAGGAATTGCATCCGCACCTTCCAGGAGCGAACTCTTGAAATACTGGTGCATGAATCCCAGATCGATGGTGATATGCTTGATGCCCAATCTCTCACAATGCATCTTGGCGAAAGGAATCTCCCGCTCGTTATGATTGCTTCCATAGTTGAAACTGATACCCAGGGCTATCTCGTCCTTCTTGTCATAGAGCAGGGTAATACTATCCATACCGCCGCTCACAATAATTACTGAATCCTTCATTTACTTTGAACTTAATATTTATAAAATCAGATTATATTTAAAATTCAGACTATACACTAAAATCTGCGTAATCTGCGAAATCTGCGTGAGATCTTCACCCGAACAGGCAGCGGAACGCCTCTTCCACTTTCCTTACGGGATGAATCTCTATCTGATACTTCTGATGGTCGAAACCATGATAGTTGTATTTCGGAATGATGATGTGCTGGAAGCCGAGTTTCTCAGCCTCTGCTATGCGCTGTTCGATACGGCTTACCGGACGAACCTCACCACTCAGTCCTACTTCGCCTGCCATGCACCACCCCTGCTCTATCGCAGTATCCACATTGCTGCTCAATACCGCAGCCAGCACACTCAGGTCCATCGCAGGGTCAGTAACCCTCAATCCTCCGGCAATATTCAGGAACACATCCTTCTGCATCAGCTTGAAGCCTACCCGCTTTTCCATTACCGCCAGGAGCATGTTCAGTCTACGCTGGTCAAAACCCGTAGCCGAACGCTGTGGAGTTCCGTATGCAGCCGTACTCACCAGAGCCTGCGTTTCTACCAGAAACGGACGCACACCCTCGATGGCAGCACTGATGGCTACACCCGAAAGTCCGTCATGGTCCTCTGTAAGAAGCAGTTCCGATGGGTTGCTCACCTGTCTCAATCCTCCCTGCAGCATCTCATAGATACCCAGTTCCGAAGTACTTCCGAATCGGTTCTTGATGCTTCGCAGGATGCGATACATATAATGCTGGTCACCCTCAAACTGGATGACGGTATCCACGATATGCTCCAATATCTTAGGTCCCGCCAAGGTTCCTTCCTTATTGATATGACCTATCAGGATAACCGGAATGCCACTGGTCTTGGCAAAACGGAGAAGATGGGCTGCACACTCACGAACCTGAGATACCGAACCCGGAGAACTGTCCACCTCTTCGGTAGCGATGGTCTGGATAGAGTCGATGACGATGAATTCCGGAGCCACCTCCTGGATATGAGAGAAGATTTTCTCCAGCTGCGTTTCACAGAGAATCGTGATATGATCGAAGGGTTGAACCACTTCCTCACCCCTCAACAGCGCCTGTCCCTTTGCCAGTCGGTCGGCACGCAACTTAATCTGATGGGCACTCTCCTCACCGCTGACGTAGAGAATACGGCGGTCGGTCATATTCAGGATGGTCTGCAGGGTAAGCGTACTCTTGCCGATACCCGGTTCACCACCCAGCAGGGTGATGCTTCCCGGTACCATACCGCCACCCAATACGCGGTTCAGTTCCTCATCGCGCATATCGATGCGAGGTTCATCAATGGCAGAGATGTCACGCAACTTCATTGGCTTGGCATCATGGTCGCTATGCTGACCGCCGAACATGGTAGCAGCCCCGCCATGTCTCATCGTCATGCCGGCATTCTTAGCCGCCTGCGAGCCACTATCGCCCGCAATGCGAATCTCCTTGAAAGTGTTCCATTGTCCGCAACTTGGGCATTTACCCATCCACTTGGAACTTTCCTGTCCACAGTTGCTACAAACGTATGCTATTTTGTCCTTTGCCATAAATGTAACATTTATTCGTGCAAAAGTACAGCATTTTTTTCAAGTGACACAACTTTTTTATTTTATTTAAGGTAAAAAACGGGATGTAGGGATTTTCCCCCACCCATTTAGGGAAAAACCTTACCCCGAGAACGAAAATAGCCCTATCTTTGCACCAGAAATAAGAAACAAGAGTATAAACAATTTTAAAATATACGATTATGAAGAAGTTTATCATAGCACTTGTAGCAATGTTCACCATGACATTCACTACTGCATCAGCAATGAGTTACGAACAGGCACGCCAGCAGGCACTCTTCCTGACTGACAAGATGGCTTACGAGCTGAACCTGACAGATGATCAGTACGAGGCTGCTTATGAGGTGAACCTCGACTATCTGATGGGCATCAATACTTATGATGACCTGTATGGCGTATACTGGCGCCAGCGTAATCTCGACCTGAGCTATATCCTGCTCGACTGGCAGTTTCGCGCTTTCTGCAATGCCACCTACTTCTATCGTCCTCTCTACTGGGACGGAGGTTACTGGCATTTCGTAATCTACGCACGTTACCCTCGCCGCGACTACTTCTTCTTCGGTAGACCACACTTCTACGTTAGCTATAGAGGCGACCACTGCTGGAGAGTGAACGGTGGAAGAAGCTGGTATCACGGACGTGCATACGGCAGACCATTCGCTGGCGGTCAGCCACGCATGGGAATGAGAGACAGTTTCAACCGTGGTGATTACGGCCGCGGACAGTCTTTCGGCAACATGCAGCGCCAAAGCAGCACCCGTACCACAGTAACCAGAGACCGCAACTTCGGCAACGGTTCGTTCAATAACGGTCGTATAGAAAGTAACCGCAACAATAATGGCGGTGGCACATTCGGTGGAGGAACCTTCGGAAGCAGAAACAACAGCCGTTCTAACATGAGCCGCGATTTCACCCCACGTTCTACAACTCCAAACAGCAGTTCGTTTGGCGGTAACCGTTCATTCGGTGGCAGCAACCGCTCATTCAACAGCGGAAGCAACAACAGAAGCAATAGCCGTTCATTCAACAGCGGCAGCAGCAACCGTTCATTCGGAGGAGGCGGCACATCCCGTTCATTCGGAGGTGGTGGTTCTCACAGCAATGGCGGAAGCAAAAGTGGTGGCGGCAGCTTCGGTGGCAGAAGATAATATGAAACGTTACAACTCAGCACCCATGGAAGCCCTATGGGTGCTGAGTATACGCTATGAGATGGAAAACTATCTCTTCAAGGCGATATTATAATTGTCATACTGGGTATTGCCCGTAATATCTTCCACCACCTGGATGAATGGAGGGAAGTTTACATTCTCATGCTGAGCTATTCCCTTGGTTTCCAGTATCATCAGGTCGTGAACTGGCTGCTCGAAGGAATCCAGTTCAAAGTACTGTCCCTTCCAGATAAAGCTCTTACGGTGCTTGCGGATGGTGGCACGGTAAGGGTCTGCCTGCTGAAGCATCGATTCATAGAGATTAGCATTGATCTGACGCTCTGTCTCAATCTGCTCCTTATCCGAAATACGCTTCTTGGAAGTATGAACGTAAACATATTTACCACCCTCAAAACTACGGCGACGGAGACGGATTTCACTACCCGGCTCACCCGAAAGATAGGTCTGGACAATATCGCTGTCAATGGCATTAGGCACCTCGCCCACCAGTTTCACGATATATTTGCGCTCCTCCTCTATCGGCTGAGGAATGCCCAGGACATTGCTTATCTCCTTCAATACGCGATTGAGTTTGTTCTCGAAATCCTCATGGTTGTTGATGACACGGAGATGAGGATGACCCTTCCAGGCAGAAACGATCTTCTTATCCAGTTCACGGGCTATCTGAAGACCAGCCTCATCAGCCTTCTCCAATCGCTGCGCATTATTTGCGGTGGTATAGAACTGCTCTGCTCCATCGGCAGCACTCACGAGATGAAGCACTGCATCATAACGCTCACGCAACTGGGTGTTGCTGTATCCATGCTCAGAGATGATGCGGTTCCAGAAATCTTCAGAAAGATAAGTAGAAATATCCATCGTACCACGATCGCAAACGATGATGACCGGCTGGTCCAAAGTCTCTGCCATACGGGAAAAGCTATCCTCTAACCCTATCTGAGTCAGGAAGGTAGCCTTCTCACCCTCAAAAAAGAACTTCTCGTTTTTGGTAAGATAATTCATACCCGACTGGGTAAACATGGTTGGTACTTCTGGAATGGTAAATACCTTATAGCCAAGGCTCGTAAAATGCTCTATCACCTTGACCAATGCAGTGGTCTTTCCCGCACACGGACCACCCGTAAGTACAATCTTCTTAATTGTATTCATATTATTTGTTTTTATTCGTCTGATTAGATGCAACCATCTTGCTTATGTTCTATTCTGGGTGCAAAGATAGCAATAAAATCTTAAAGATAGAAAAAAAACGGTTCTTTATTTTGTAATCTAACCGAAATATAGTAACTTTGCATAATCTATGGATAAGAATTATTAAACTAAAGGAAATAAATGGAAAAAGTAAAGACATTAATCATAGGTAGTGGACCTGCAGGATATACTGCAGCCATCTATGCAGGTAGAGCCGACCTCAAACCTGTTCTCTATTCGGGTATGCAACCTGGTGGACAGCTTACCATCACCACCGTAGTAGAAAACTTCCCAGGCTACCCTAACGGTGTAGACGGAACCCAGATGATGATGGACATGAAGGAGCAGGCTGCAAGATTCGGTGCTGACCTGAGAGACGGAAGCATCGAGAAGGTAGACTTCAGTTCACGCCCTTATCACCTGACAGATGAGCGAGGAAATGAGATTGAGGCTGATACCGTAATCATCGCAACAGGTGCTTCTGCCAAATATCTGGGTCTGCCGGACGAAGAGAAATACCGTGGACAGGGCGTTTCGGCATGTGCTACCTGCGACGGCTTCTTCTACCGCAAGCGTACTGTTGCCGTAGTAGGTGGTGGTGATACAGCCTGCGAGGAAGCACTCTATCTCTCCAGTCTTGCCAAGAAGGTTTACATGATTGTCCGCAAGCCTTATCTGCGTGCGGCAGAAATCATGCAGCAGCGCGTGAAGGAAAAGGAGAATATCGAAATTCTCTTCGAAACCAATACCTTAGGTCTTTTCGGAGAGAACGGTGTGGAGGGTGCTCATCTCGTTCGTCATAAGGGAGAAGCCAACGAGGAGGAGTTCGACATCGCCATCGACGGTTTCTTCCTGGCTATCGGCCATAAGCCTAATTCCGACCTGTTCAAGGATTATCTTGAATTGGACGAGCAGGGTTTCATCAAGGTTATCCCAGGTACGGCAAGCACTAAGCTGCCAGGCATCTTTGCAGCCGGTGACGTTGCCGACCCAGTTTACCGTCAGGGAATCGTTGCAGCAGGTTCTGGAGCCAAAGCAGCCATCGAAGCAGACAGATACCTGCAGACATTGTAGGTATTGGGCAGGTGAAAGTATAATTAAATTAAAAAAAATCGTCTATATTTTGTCAGGTGCAAAAATAATCGTACTTTTGCATCTGATAATGACGAAGGAAGATTGGCAGAGTGACCGAATGCGCTGGACTCGAAATCCGGTATACCCTCTTTCGGGTATCGGGGGTTTGAATCCCTCATCTTCCGCAACATTCGTTTTTTTCAGATAAAAAGTAAAACCAACATGAAAAAATTTATCATCCCTATAATGATGCTTCTTCCTCTTACTATGCAAGCACAGACTGTGCTTACAGAGCAACAGCAGTTGGAAGAAGCCCAGAAACAATTGGAAGCTGCCAAGAAGGCACTGCAGATAGCTAAGATGAAGGCGGAAGCAGCTCGTCTGAAGGCGCAGACCGACAGTCTGAACCAGGAAGCAGCCAAGGCGGAAGCTGAAGCCAAGCAGATGGAAGCCAAGAAAGCAGAAATCAAGCAGGCTGAAGCCCAGAAAGCTGAAGCAGAACCTGCTCCCAACCTCCCGAAGGAAGAAGCTGTCACCAAGGGTGGATGGGCAATTCCTACCACGGTAGCCAAGAAGAAGGAAGATGCAAAGCCTGTGCTGATGGCAAACGGTGTGGAGCTCAAGGAAGATCCTAAGTATCTGGAAGGAGCTGTCAAGCTGAACCAGGAGGGCAAGGTGGAATTCACCCTTGATACGGATGCCAACGGCAAGACAGCCAAGCAGATCTACGACATCGTATACGAATATATGAGCGACCTGACACAGTCGGATGAAAATATCGGCAGCAGAGTGGCGTTGGTGAACCCTAGCGAATACATCATCGCCAACAGCATGGACGAATGGCTCGTATTCAGCAGTTCCTTCATCTCACTCGACCGTTCAGAGTTCAAGTATCAGCTCGTTGCCAAAATCGCAGACAATCATCTGAATCTCAGTCTTCTCCGCATCTCATACAACTATGAGGAAGACAGACCGACAGGATTCAAGGCTCCTGCTGAGAAGGTGATTACCGACAAGGTGGCACTGACCAAGAAAAAGAACGACGTGGCAAAGATATTCGGTAAGTTCCGCAAAAAGACTATCGACAGAAAAGACCAGATTTTCAGTGAGATAACAGCATTGGTTAAAAAATAACATCAATTCAAAACATGACAGAAGAAAATAACAGCATACAGACAGAACAGGCAGAAAACAGCAAGCAGCAGGAACAGCCAAAGAACAGCTATGCCGTGCGTCCGGATCACAGACATCACCGCCGACTAGCCTACAGCGACCAGAACAATATGTTGCAGTTACGCAACTACCTCAACATCGCATTCATGCTCCTGGCTATCATCGGCGTTGTTATCTGGACCCAATTGGACGACTATCACACATTGGCAGCAATCGTACTGATTCTTGGTGTGGCAATCAAGATTGCAGAAGTTTGCATCCGACTATTCAAAAAATAACAGCTGGTTTCCAAACATCCAGAAAGATTACAGCCAGTTCCGAACATTCAGAAAGATAATGAAGAAATCAATATTAACGATGATACTATTTTGTGCTGCAACTCTCACAGTTGCGGCACAAAACGATTTTAACAATAACGAAGATTCACAGTTCAGACCACAGACCAGCAACCGGGTGAACACAGACTCGCTCGGTTCGGACAAGGAAATACCAAAGGGTATCAAGGTGTGGACCATAGACGAAAGATTCGGAGACAGGACGGAAGCTCCCGTCGACACACTGCAGCACCTGTATATGAACTCTACATTCAACGAGGGACTATATGGACAGTATAACACACTGGGCAACATGGGTACTGCAAGAATCAACCGTATCTTCATCGACCGACGTACGCAGGGTAACTTCATGTTCACGGAACCATACGACAACATCGTAACGCCCGTGAGCGACTTCCATTTCACCAACACCTACTCTCCTATCACCAACGTGACGCTGAACAGTTGTGGTGACCGCACCAACGGAGAAGACGACTTCAAGGCTATCTTTGCAGTGAATGCCAACAAGCAGTTGGGTGGTGGATTCCGTTTCGACTACAAATACGGCAGAGGATACTACAATGCACAGAGTACTTCCCACTTCAAGTACACCATGTGGACCTCTTATCTGGGCGACAGATATCAGGCACACTTCCTCTTCAGTACCAATCACCAGAAGGTGACCGAGAACGGAGGTATCACCAATGATGACTATATCAAGCATCCGGAACAATATACCGATGATTTCGCCAGCAATGAAATCCCTACCGTACTGGAGGAGAACTGGAACAGAAATGACAACCAGCATATCTTCCTGAGTCACCGATACAGTTTCGGCTTCAATCGCAAGGTAAAAATGACCGAGGAAGAAATCCAGGCTAAGAAATTCGCCATGGAATCGGCCAAGGAAAACGCTGCGGAAGATGCCAAGGAGGAAGCCAGGAAACAGGCCAAGAAAAGCGGAAAGAAATTCGACGAGAAGGCTTTCGACAAGAAACAGAAGGCCCAGTTCTCGGGAAGACCGGACAATGCCAAGATTGCCGGAGACGAACCTGCAAAAAATGAGAATGGTAAGGATGACAGCAACCGTATCGCCGTGAACGGAAAGGCGGCTGCCGACAGTATGATGGCCATCGAAAAGAAAAAACAGGAGGATTCGCTGTGGTACAAGAATGAGTATGTGCCGGTTACAAGTATCATACATACCGTGAAGTTTGACAATTACAAACGTATCTACATGGCATACAAGACTCCTGCCGACTATTATCTAGAAGAATACTATACCGCAGGCAGACTGCAGGGTGACTCCATCTACGACCAGACCAAGCACTGGCACATGAAGAATACCCTGGCACTGGCTACACTGGAAGGTTTCAGCAAGTGGGCAAAGGCTGGTATCAAGGCTTTCGCCAGCTATGACCTGCGCCACTATACCCTGCCTGACAAGGAAGGCGGATTCGAGAAATTCAACGAGCATGCACTGAGCGTGGGTGGACAGTTGAGTAAGCAACAGGGTAAGACGCTGCACTATAATGCCACAGCTGAAATTGGCTTGACAGGTGTAGACGCCGGTACCCTCGCCATCGACGGTAACCTGGATGTCAACATCCCATTCCTCGGAGATACCGTTCAGGTAAGAGGCGATGCGTTCTTCCACCGGGAGACACCATCCTTCTACTACCGTAAATATCATGCACGTCATGCATGGTGGGATGATGACCTTGAGAAGACCATCCATACCCGCATCATGGGTACATTGAGATATAACAAGACCAACACGACCCTTCGTGTGGCTGTAGACGAGATCAAGAACTATACTTATTTCTCACAGTCATACAACGTGACAGAAGATTTCCTTCGCACTGGCGTTGTGGTGACACCGATGCAGGAAAGTTCAGGCATTAATCTGCTGACAGCCCAACTGGAACAGAACTTCAAGTTCGGCATCTTCCATTGGGAGAACCAGATTACCTATCAGAACTCCAGCAACAAGAGTGCACTTCCGGTGCCAGCACTCAATGTATACAGCAACCTCTATATCAAGATAAACATTGCCAAGGTACTGAAAATAGACATGGGTACCGACGTACGCTACTTTACCAGCTACGAAGCCCCAGACTATTCTCCATACGTGGGCATGTATACCGTGCAGGGTAATGGCGAGAACAACGTGAAGGTAGGCAACTACCCTATCATCAACGTATATGCCAATGCACATCTCAAGCATACCCGCTTTTTCATCATGATGAGCCACATCAATGCCGGCAAGGGTGACAAGAATTATTTCTTCACCCCTCATTATCCTATGAACGCAAGCGTGATGAGAATCGGTGTAAGCTGGAACTTCTTCAACTAGTATATTTAAATAATTGTAAGGAGTGAGTCTTATCGCTCACTCCTTACATAAAATTCCCTAATCTATGGTTAAAACTAATTCTCTCAAAGCATGGTTTCTGGCAGCCCGTCCGGTTACTCTGACGGCAGCTGCTGTTCCCGTAATGCTGGGTGTAGCCCTGGCATACAAGGATTCCAACACCCATTGTCAATGGATTCCAGCCCTGCTTTGCCTACTCTTTGCCTGGGTGATGCAGATAGATTCCAACCTGGTGAACGACTTCTTCGACTTCAAGCATGGCAACGATGACGAGACGAGACTCGGTCCAAAACGCGCCTGTGCCGAAGGCTGGATTACGATGAAAGCAATGAAATGGGGCATCATCCTCACTACCCTCCTGGGGTGCGCCATCGGACTGCCACTCGCCTTTTACGGAGGAAAGGAGATGATCATCGTAGGCATCTGCTGTGTGCTATTCTGCTTCCTCTATACCACCAAATTGAGTTATCTGGGATTGGGTGACCTGCTGGTGCTGGTCTTCTTCGGCATCGTACCGGTCTGCTGCACCTACTACCTGGTGATGCCGGAAGGAATGCAGGGAGTATCCGGCGAAGCCATACTGACTTCCATCGCCTGCGGACTGGTAGTAGATACGCTGCTCATCCTGAACAACTATCGCGACCACGACAACGACCTCAAGGCGGGCAAGAAGACGCTGATTGTTCACATCGGAAAGAAAAACGGTGAACGACTCTACTGCGCACTGGGCAACATCGGCATCCTCATCATGATAGGAATCAACATCTACGGTGCCCTTGCCTACGATGCAGATTCGAAGTTCTTGCCTTTTGCTGCTGTATGCCTTGTGCAGCACAACCGAACATACGCCAAGATGAGGAAGATAGGAGAAGGAAGAATGCTGAACAAGGTGCTGGGTTATACTGCGCTCAACATCTTCACCTTCGGTATCATCTCTACCTTCATCATCATTGGAATGATGTAATTATATAATGTACGCGCGTACATTATTGTACATATAAAGAAGAAAAAATATGAAGCAACAAGTAAATCTCGAAATCATGCAGTTTGTGGAAACACAGATTCTGCCCAAATATACGGAGTTTGGTGAGAGCCACGGATTGCGCCACGTGACCCGTGTGATCAAAAACGCCCTGAAACTCGTACCTGTAACACATGCCGACATCGACATGGTTTATATCGTTGCCGCCTACCACGACTTAGGAATGAGCGGTCCGCGCGCCATCCATCACATCACGAGCGGAAAAATTCTCCAGGCTGATGCCAGACTGAAACGCTGGTTTACTCCCGAACAGATCAAGATCATGAAGGAAGCAGTGGAGGATCATCGTGCTTCATCCAGCAGACAGCCACGAAGCATCTATGGGAAAATCGTTGCCGAAGCAGACAGAGACATCGAGGTACACGAGATTTTCCTTCGCGCCATTGAATACGGAAAAGAGAACTATCCAGAGAAAAACAAGGAAGAACAGTGGGAAAGATTCTCTGAACACATGGAAGAGAAGTATTCTAGAAACGGATACATCAAACTATGGATTCCGAACTCCCCCAACGAGAAAGCACTGAAGGAACTGAGAAACATCATCGAACACAAAAGCATGCTCAGAAAGGAATTCGAAAAGATATACGACGCAATAGAGAACAGGAAACCTTAATAACTATTTGGGTAGAACAAAAGATTTTTAGAAAAAAACAGCATAAAGATTTGGTAGTTTCAAAAGATTACACTATCTTTGCATCATAGAAAAACGAAAGACTTCTATCGATAGATGATAGCATAAGCTACGTCTAGTCGAAAAAATATAAGGGTCGTGTCGGTTCGATCGGGATACTCATCAAATTACACTTATGAAACCGAGAAGACTTCTCTTGCCAATGGCGGGCCACATAAACTGACATGTCAACTAAGCTGCAAAGCCGGTGGATTACAAAAGCGGAGAGCTCTCAAATGTTACTGACATTCGGAGTTTCATCACATCATCGAGCGGCCCTTTCCTTTTAAAAGGCAGATTTCCTTAGTTGGAAATCTGCTTTTTTCGTATTATCTAAAATTTATTTTGCTCATAAACCTCGAAAATACGTTCTTCACACTCGTTTTAAACTTACATCAGACTTACCACATTTTATACTTTTATCTACATTTTACACCCAAACTCCATTTTAAAAGATAAAAAGTAAAAAAATGGGGGCCTGAGAATGAGAGGGTTACGAAAAAAGTGATTTTTTATTTAAAAATAATCGCTGAAAAATTTGGTAGAACCGAAAAAAAGTAGTACCTTTGCAACCGCATTTGAGAACGATGCTTGTTGATTCGGTAACGATTTCCGACTGGAAGGTTGGGTGAGTGGCTGAAACCAGCAGTTTGCTAAACTGCCGTGCGGGTAACCGTACCGGGGGTTCGAATCCCCCACCTTCCGCAAGCTGACTTCAAAAAATGTACCGTTGGTCGATTCATCTAATGGTTAGGATACAAGATTCTCAATCTTGGCATAGGGGTTCGATTCCCCTATCGACTACAGTGTTTTCATGTATTAGTTAGATTGTTTAAGCTTGCATTCAGTCCTTCAGAGACTATTGCAAGTTATTTTTTTGCCCTTTTGTTTGGTAGTCTCCCCTATTTGCCGTATCTTTGCAAAGACAAAAAGATTCAGTACAAACGCATTTTAAAACATGAAAAAAGATAACTCCATCATTTCATCCAGCATCAAAGCGATGATGATAGGCTGCATACTCATCCTGACAGCTCAACTACCAGGTAAAGCTCAGCATAACATCATACACAACAAACGCATTGCTTCACTCCAGGTGGTAGCCGGAACAGACTGGCTCAGCATGCCTATCACCCAACTGGGCGGCAATGCCATCAACATAGACTTTGACGACATGACCCACGATTATCATCGCTACACCTACAAAATCACCCATTGCGATGCCGACTGGCAGGAATCGGAAGGAATCTTTGATACCGACTATCTGCAGGGATTCAATGGAGAACTGACGATTGACGACAATGAGCAGTCGTTCAATACCAACCACCTATACACCCATTACCACCTGACTATCCCCAACGAGAACTGCCGGATCACGATGAGCGGAAACTATAAACTGACCGTTTACGATGACAACGCAGAAGATGGAGAAAACACAATGTTTACGGCATGCTTCATGATCGTAGACCCCAAGATAAAGGTAGACCTAGCCTACTCTTCCAATACCGACATCGACAACAACAGACAGCATCAGCAGGTGAGGATGACGGCCGACTACAGGAATATCCACGTTACAGCACCCGGCGAACAGATTAAAACCGTGGTACTGCAAAACGGAAGATGGGACAATGCCGCAGTGAACGCAAAACCCGACTATCTCAGCGCAGAACAGATGAGCTGGATACACAACAGACAACTCATATTCAAGGGCGGAAACGAATACCACAAGTTTGAAATGCTGGACCTAGACCACCCGACCATGGGTATCGAGCGAATCAGCTGGGACGGAAAGGACTATCACGCCTACGTCACTCCCGACGAACCCAGACCCAGCTACGTATACGACGAAAGCGGACAAGGAGCCTTCTACATCCGCAACAGCGACAACATAAGCAACAACAGCCAAAGTGACTACGCCATCGTCCACTTCACCCTGAAGGCTCCCCGCCAGGAAGGAGCAGTATACCTGAACGGTTTCTGGACCCAAGATTCATTTACCCCAGAATACCAGATGGAATATGACGAAAGCAGCCATTGCTATCATGCACAGGTGAAACTGAAACAAGGCTATTACAGCTACCAGTACCTGGTTTTAAGAAATGATGGAAGCACAAGACACGTATCAACAGACGGTGACTTCTATCAGACAGCCAACAGATATGATGCACTGATATACTATAGGGGAACCACAGACCGAAGCGACCAGCTGCTAGGATGGAAAAGCATTCAATAGAGAGGCGGACAATCTTAAAAGGATTAAAAAGAATGCCGGATAATGCCCTAATTAGTTAAATCTTCATAAAACCATATTCTTTAGGAAAGCAATATTCGTTTATATCGAAGATAATTTGTAATTTTGCACTCCGAATGCTCATGGATTGGGCAAATGTTACAGAAAAGTTTAGTTCGTTGGGGCTCGGTCAAGATCCGGCACGAAGCAGGACGCCTCGCGGAAAAACCCGTTTATATAAATAATTAAATGTACGCAATTGTAGAAATTAACGGTCAGCAGTTCAAGGCTGAGGAGGGCAAGAAGCTCTTCGTACATCACATCAAGGATGTTGAGGCAGGTCAGACTGTTGAGTTCGACAAGGTTTTGCTCGTTGACAAAGACGGCGCAATCACTGTCGGTGCACCAGCTGTAGAGGGTGCAAAAGTAGTAGTAGAAGTAGTGAACCCACTCGTAAAGGGTGACAAGGTAATCGTCTTCAAGATGAAGCGCCGCAAGGACTATCGCAAGAAGAACGGTCATCGTGCTCAGTTCACTGAAGTATCAATCAAATCTGTAATCGCTTAAAATTAGGAGGAATTAGAAAATGGCACATAAGAAAGGTGTTGGTAGTTCTAAGAACGGCCGTGAATCAGCTTCACAAAGATTAGGCGTTAAGATCTGGGGTGGTCAGAGCATCATCGCAGGTAACATTATTGTTCGCCAGCGTGGTAACAAGCACTTCCCAGGTGAGAATGTAGCTCAGGGTAAGGATGATACATTGTATGCTTTGACAGACGGTATCGTTTACTTCCACAAGGGCCGCAAGGACAAGAGTACAGTTTCTGTTCTCTCTCCAGAGGTTTACGCTGAGAAGACCAAAAAAGCTGACGCTTAATTTTTAAAGTTTTAGAAAAAACTATTCCAAACAAACAACATAGAAGCCTGCTCATACCTAGAGCAGGCTTTCTTCGTTTATATAAGTTTTTATTTTATGAGAGATGATAATCGTTTTACTTATATTAGCGCCATAAGTCCGTGTAATCCGTGGAATCCGTGCCTTATCTATATTCTAAGAAGCTTACACCTCACCCCTTTCTAAGCTCCTTAACCCTGTAAAACCACAAAAAAACTTGAATTCTACCCTTCCCTGTAAAAAAGTCAGCATTTTTTTGCGTTATCACAAATATTTTTTGTACTTTTGCCTACAAATAGTAAATAATTAAATAAAAAGACATTATATGCTTACACTTAAACTCATCAGTGAAGAAACTGAACGTGTAGTTAAAGGTCTTGAAAAGAAGCATTTTCCAAATGCTCGTGAGGCCGTAGAGAAAGTTTTGGAGTACGACAAGATTCGTCGTGAAGCTCAGCAGAAGCTGGATAACAACAAGCAGCAGGCTAACCAGTTTGCCAAGCAGATTGGTGCCCTTATGAAGGAAGGTAAGAAAGAGGAAGCTGAGAGCGCAAAGGCTCAGGTAGCTATGCTCAAGGCTGACGCTAAGGCTCTGGAAGAGATCATGGAGAAAGCACAGAACGATATGACCAATCAGTTGCTCGAAATCCCTAACATCCCTTGTGAACTGGTTCCTGAGGGTAAGGATGCGGCTGACAACGTGGTCGTAAAAGAAGGTGGCGAAAAGCCAAACCTCGGCGAGGATGCACTCTGCCACTGGGATCTCTTGAAGAAGTACAACCTCGTGGATTTCGACCTCGGTGTGAAGATTACCGGTGCCGGCTTCCCTGTATATATCGGTAAGATGGCTCGCTTCCAGCGTGCTCTCGAGGCATTCTTCCTCGATGAGGCTCGTAAGAGCGGATATCTTGAGATTCAGCCTCCTTATGTAGTAAACGAGGATTCTGGTCGTGGCACAGGTCAGTTGCCAGACAAGGAGGGTCAGATGTATCACGCGAATCTCGACAACCTCTTCCTCATCCCTACTGCTGAGGTTCCTGTAACCAACATCTTCCGTGATGTCATCCTTGACGAGAAGGATCTCCCTATCAAGCGCTGTGCTTACTCTGCCTGCTTCCGTCGTGAGGCTGGTAGCTACGGTAAGGATGTTCGCGGCTTGAACCGCTTGCACCAGTTTGACAAGGTAGAGATTGTACGCATCGATAAGCCAGGTCACTCTTACGAGAGTCTGAACGAGATGCTCGACCACGTAGAGGGGCTGCTGAAGAAACTGGAGTTGCCATACCACATTCTCCGTCTCTGCGGTGGTGATATGAGCTTCACCTCTTCTATCTGCTACGACTTCGAGACCTGGAGTGCAGCTCAGGGTCGCTGGTTGGAGGTTTCATCAGTATCTAACTTCGAGAGCTATCAGGCAAACCGTCTCCACTGCCGCTATCGCCATGCAGAGGACAAGAAGATTGAACTTTGCCACACCTTGAACGGTTCTGCTCTCGCCTTGCCACGTATCGTTGCAACCATCCTGGAGAACAACCAGACACCAGAGGGTATCCGCGTGCCTAAGGTATTGGTTCCTTACTGCGGATTCGAGATGCTTGATGACAAAAATTTCGATTAATTTGAAGTATCGGTAAGACTTTCAGTTTTTCTCGATTATACAAAACATTCGAAAAACAAAAATAACATATATTGTACGAGGATAACTTCGACTGCCACAAAGGTAGCCGATGTTATCCTTTTGCATTTTTATGTACCATGAAGCAAACTCTAAACAGCGAACCAGAAATATTAATATATCAGCATTAAGAAATTTAATAGCCCATGAACAAGATTATCAAGAAAGTACAATACTCAGAGAAAGTATTCCGCTTCGATGTAGAAGCACCGCTTATAGCCAAGAGCCGAAAGGCAGGTAACTTTGTTATCATCCGTGTAGACAACAACAGCGAGCGTATGCCGCTGACCATCGCTGATGCTGACATTGAGAAAGGAACCATCACACTGGTTGTGCAGAAGGTAGGTCTTTCATCAACCAAACTCTGTGCCCTAAATGAAGGTGATGAAATTCACGATGTGGTGGGACCACTTGGAAATCCTACACATATCGAGAACTTCGGAACAGTCATTTGTGCCGGAGGTGGTGTAGGCGTAGCTCCTATGCTCCCTATCATCAAGGCACTGAAAGCCGCAGGAAACAGAGTCCTTTCCGTAATTGCGGGTAGGAACAAAGACCTCGTCATCATGGAGGATGAGGTACGTGCTTCAAGTGATGAACTCATCATCATGACCGACGACGGCAGCTACGGCGACAAGGGTGTTGTTACCGTGGGTATCGAAAAGCTCATCAATCAGGAGCATATCGATAAGGTTTTCGCCATCGGTCCTCCTATCATGATGAAGTTCTGCTGTCTCCTGACCCAGAAATATAATCTTTCCACAGACGTTTCGCTCAATACCATCATGGTGGATGGAACCGGTATGTGCGGTGCCTGCCGCCTGACCATCGGTGGCAAGACCAAGTTTGTCTGCATCGACGGTCCTGAGTTTGACGGCGCCCAGGTAGATTGGGACGAGATGTTCAAGCGCATGGGAACCTTCAAGGACGTAGAGCGCGAGGAGATGGAACACTTCGAGGAACATCTGGCTACCATAGATGCCGAAAAGAACAAGGAGACCACAGACATAACAATGGACGTAGAGCCAACAGATGCATCCATCGAAGAGCTGACAGACCGCAACGCCGAGTGGCGAAAGGAATTGCGTGCTTCCATGAAAGCCAAGGAACGTACGGCTATCGAGCGTGTGAAGATGCCGGAACTCGACCCAGTATATCGTGCAACTACCCGTACGGAAGAGGTGAACATCGGTCTGACCAAGGAGATGGCATTGACCGAGGCAAAGCGCTGCCTCGACTGTCCTAAGCCTACCTGTATGGAAGGCTGTCCGGTAAGCATCAACATTCCTTCATTCATCAAGAATATTGAGCGCGGTCAGTTCCTGGCTGCTGCAAAGGTTCTGAAGAACACCTCTGCCCTACCTGCTGTCTGCGGACGTGTCTGCCCACAGGAGAAACAGTGTGAAAGCAAGTGTGTGCATCTCAAGATGAACGAGCCGGCAGTGGCTATCGGATATCTGGAGCGTTTTGCAGCCGACTATGAACGTCAGAGTGGCAACATTTCAGTTCCTCAATGCGATGAAGCCAACGGAATCAAAGTTGCCGTTGTCGGTTCAGGTCCTTCCGGTCTGAGCTTTGCTGGCGATATGGCAAAGAAGGGATTCGAAGTCACCGTATTCGAGGCTCTGCACGAGATAGGTGGTGTATTGAAATATGGTATCCCAGAGTTCCGATTGCCTAATGCCATCGTAGACGTAGAGATTGAGAATCTTCAGAAGATGGGCGTGAAATTCATCACCGACTGCATCGTAGGCAAGACCATCTCTGTAAAAGACCTGGAAAAACAGGGATTTAAGGGCATCTTTGTGGGTTCGGGAGCCGGTTTGCCTAACTTCATGAATATCCCTGGTGAGAATGCCTTGAACATCATGTCTTCCAACGAGTATCTTACCCGTGTAAACCTGATGGATGCCGCCAATCCTCATACCGATACCCCTATCAACCTGGGTAAGAAGGTAGTTGTTGTGGGCGGAGGAAACACTGCGATGGACAGTTGCCGTACAGCCAAGCGTCTGGGAGCCGAGGTAACATTGGTTTATCGCCGTTCTGAAGCAGAGATGCCTGCCCGTCTTGAGGAAGTCAAGCATGCCAAGGAAGAAGGCATCAACTTCATGACTCTCCATAATCCTAAGGAGTATGAAGCTGACGAGAAGGGCGCTGTGAAGTCTGTTGTCCTCGACGTTATGCAGCTGGGAGAACCTGATGCCAGCGGTCGCCGTCGTCCGGAAGCTACAGGCGAGACCGTGACATTGGAGTGCGACCAGGTGATTGTTGCAGTGGGTGTAAGTCCTAACCCTCTTGTTCCTCAGAGTATTGAAGGATTGGAGCTCGGCAGAAAGAACACTATCGCCGTAAACGAGCAGATGCAGAGTTCCATCAAAGAAATCTACGCTGGTGGTGATATCGTCCGTGGTGGTGCTACAGTAATTCTTGCCATGGGTGACGGTAGAAAGGCTGCACTGAATATGAGTGAAAGACTCTTGAAAAGATAAACAAGCAAAAGATAGCGTGTTATAAGTCTAGATAAAAGTTGGCGCATAACAGTTGACTACCGCATGCACATCAGTTGGTGTGCGAGCGCACAACAGCTGATATGCGAGCGCACAACAGCTGTTGTGCGGCCAGAGATACTAACTTTCTCACAAACATTGACTATCTTTTCCGAAAACATATCTATAAGATATAAAAGAAAAAGAGGGTGCATCATGAACTTATGACACACCCTCTTTTCTATTTATGTTTTAAAGATTGAATCTCAAACCAAACTGAAAATTGAAGTTCAGTTTCTTATCCTTGAAAGTGTTTTCAATCTCGCTGCCATTGTCAATGTAATATTTAGCACCCGGCTCAATATACAAGCCTACATTTGGCGTGATATCATATTGTGCTCCGAGCGAAGCCTTTCCTGAGAACTGCACTCTATCACGTTTGGCATTCTCTTTCTTTACTCCCTCCTCTTCCGTATCATTCTTCACATTCAAGTCAGCCTCAGCACCAGCCATCACATAGGCATGGAATCCTCCACTCTTCCATAACTCATAGTTCAAACCTACCGGAATGCCCACATAGTGAAGCACCTGATGGACATTATAATTGTTATGAGGTGCATACGGATAAAAGTCGGAGGAGGTACGGGTATACACGAAACCCGAACTCAACGACAGACGTGGAGCAATACCAAATGCCACCTGCAATCCTACAGAGACAGGAGCATGATGCTTGGCTTCGCCTTTATGGGTTTTCTGAACCACCTTATAGGATGCCATCAGATAATCGATATCATTCACACCTCCTACTGTTGGATCAGGAACAACACCCGGCATAGGGTCTGCCAAAACACCAGAACTCGCATAGGAATCATCAGAAGTAGACAATCCCAAGTTCGGACTCAGATTTTCTGCATAGAGCTTCATTGACCAGCCAACAGTCTCTTCATGATGAGAGAATTGATAAGCATCAGCCACTACGGCATTCGCAAAGAGGTTATCAATAGACTTTGCCTTTTGAGTCTGCCGGGCCGGAGAATCCTGCTGAAGAGTTGATTCAGTTTTCTCTTCTGCAGATGAGACTGGCTGAGAATCAACAGATGCCACCATCAATTCATTCTCCGAAGCTAGCATCACTTCATTCTCGGAAGCAGAAGCCAAAAGAACCGTTTGATCAGCCAAAAGCTGTCTTCCAGCATTTTTACCTTCTACGGTTTGCTTTGGATTCCTTTTCATCCCCAACCCTACATTGTCATCTCTGGAATCAAGCGGATTTCCAGCTCCATTTTCCGATGTCTTACCCATAGGATGCGAACGCTCTTCAACCGCAGATGCAGATGCTTTATCTGTTACCATTGCCAACTGCGAACTGGCAAGTTTGTCTTCCTCCTGATGGAAGTAGACATAACTACCTCCTACTCCCAACAAAGCCACAGCCGCCGCAGCAGCAGACCAACGTTTCCAAGTGTTTATATGGATTATTTTACCATGTTTAGATACCTCTTGATGTCCCGTCTTCTGAGCAAGCGATTGTTCAATACCCGCCCACAAGTCACGGCTGACAGGCTCTTGATAGTCTGCCAACTGATCTCGAAGTTTGTTTGTCCAATCATTATTACTCATATTCTTTCTCGTTTAATTTACTCAGATAATCATTAATTTTTCTTGCCAAGAGTTTCTTGGCTCTCAGATACTGCGATGCCGAACTACTTTCCTTAATGCCTAACCGCAGGGCAATCTCCTTATGACTCAAATGTTCGAAGACATACATATTAAGTACTAATCTATAGCCATCAGGCAGTTCTCCTATCATTTTAGTCAGCTCAGCAGGTGGTATCTTTTCTACAGGCGGTTCCTCTTCCAAAGGCTCATCCGGAAATTCTTCCACCAGCGTAAGTTTACTTTTCTGCCGAACACAAGTAATCGCCTCATTTGCAACAATACGAAGCAACCACCCCTTCAGTGATCCTTCACCTCTATACTGAAAATTCGGAATCGCAGCAAAAACCTTGATGAAGCTGTCCTGGACAACATCCTCGGCATCTTCGCGCAAAGGGGCATACCTCAGCGCAACCGCCATGGCATGCCCTACATACCGTTCGTACAACCGATGCATAGCATCCCGGCTGCCACGAAAAATATCGTCCAAAAGTTCCTTCTCAGATTCCAATTTTATTTTCTCTTTTTTAAATCAAACGAAAGATATGAAAATCCTTGCATCAAATCATGAACTTTTTTTGAAAAACTTATCAAACGACATCAAAAACCATTCCCTCCTGAGAGAGTATAGAGTGATCAAACACCGCCTTGGCCTCTTGCAGCAAGACCTGTTCGTCATTATATCTCGCACTATAATGTCCCAGAAGCAAGGTTCCCACACCCGCTCCTGCTGCTATGGTAGCAGCCTGGCGCGCCGTACTATGATAATATATCTTGGCACGATCTTCCTGATCCGATGTATAGGTACTCTCATGATATAACACAGTAACGCCTTTCACCTTCTCTTCCAAACCAGGCACAAAACGAGTATCACTGCAGTAAGCATAACTACGAGGCGAATCAGCAGGCTGAACGAGTCGGGCATTCGGGATAACATCACCATCCTCATTCGTCCAATCAGCACCATTCTTGATATTGTTGATCTGACTGACAGGAATGCCATAATAGTCTATCATATCACGACGGATATGTGGCAAGGTAGGTTTCTCACGGAAGATGAATCCACAACAAGGCACACGATGCTGCAAAGGTACAGTTTCAACGGTAAGAGAGTGGTCCTCATATATGACCTGCTGCTTCTCTGTATCAACGGGAATCATTTCCATCTCATACTCCATCGTCTGCATGAAGAATTCAACCTGCTGCCTGAAGAGAGGTTCATAATCCTTGGGAGCATAAATTCTCAACTTGGAAGTACGTCCGAGCATTCCAAGCGTAGACAACAATCCCATCAAACCGAAACAGTGGTCGCCATGCATATGACTGATAAAGATGGCATTCAGTTTGGAGAAATGGATGTGAGAGCGACGGAACTGCATCTGCGCTCCTTCACCGCAATCCACCATGAAGCACTTGCCTCTCATCTCTATGAGTTGAGAGGAAGCGTTATGTTTGAGGGTAGGCAGTGCACTGCCACAACCCAGAATATGTATCTTAAAAGGTTCCATTAGCAAAATTATTCATCTTACACCGTTCCTGATTCACCAGGCAACTATTCCTGACGCTTAAAGACGAAGATACCCTGATGATTCTCCAACAGCAAACTGTCAGGACCCAAATTATCGATATCAAAGGTGTCCTTATTCAAAAGCAGCTTACCATTCAGGATTTTCCAGGAAGTCCAAGGGTTGGTTTCAGCCTTGACATTATTCTTCACCACACCACCTTCCAGAAGGTCGAAATTCTTATCCAGAGAAATCCACTTACCCAACAAAGAAGTAAGATTGATAATCTTCCTGGCTACCATCTCCCCATCCTGTGCCTTATAAGCCAAAAGGGCAATACGGTCGCCAGCCATCAATCCTCCCTGAACAATAGAAGGGTCAGCGTCATCAATAAAGACAGAAAGCGTATCACCCTCATCAGAACACAGTTCCAGACTGTGCATGGATGTACCTTCTCCGCACACACCATATATCGTAGAATCATTCATCTCCTCTACTTCAACAGAGTCATTGGTACTGATAACAGAAGTCTCCTTCTTTTCCTTACAGCTATTGGCAGCAAACATGACTACCAAAGCTATCGCTATATACACTAACTTTTTCATAACTTTCCTAAGTTAAATATTAATATTGCTCAACATGACTGTTGATTTCCCAGCTTATCTACGTTTACTCACTCTTGCGCTCTTCCTGCTTGGCTTCATTCCAGAGTTGATCCATTTCTTCCAGGCTCATATCCTTCAGATTTCTGCCCTGCTTAAAGGAATGATCTTCCACATAATTGAAGCGACGGATAAACTTCTGGTTCGTCTTTTCGAGGGCATTGTCAGGATTGAGTTTGTAGAGACGGGCAGCATTGATGACAGAGAAGAGGAAATCTCCCAATTCCTGGGTAGACTTTTCCTTGTCTTCCCTAGCCAATTCCACCTTGAGTTCCTCCAGTTCTTCCTGCACCTTATCCCATACATCCTCCTTTTCCTTCCAGTCAAAGCCCACATTGCGAGCCTTGTCCTGAATGCGATAAGCCTTGATAAGCGAAGGAAGAGAATTAGGTACTCCACTCAGGACTCTTTCATTGCCATCCTTCTCCTGCTGCTTGATCTGCTCCCAAGTCTTTTCCACGGAAGCCGCAGTCTTGGGTTTGCCAGCCTTCAATGCCTGAGCATCAGACTCCTTATACACAACCTGTCCGGCTTCATTGATATACATATCAGGATTAGAGACCGTCCATTCCCCCTCTTCATTCCAATTGATGAACGGATGGCGGAACATAAGTTTATCAGCTTCCTGGTTGCAGACATCACAAATATCAAACTTGCCATCTTCACGACCAATAATGCTATAAAACATCACATGTTCCAAGACGTCACCCAATTCTTTCTTTATATCCTTATAATCACGCTTCATGAGGGCATCACAAAGTTCGAAAGCCTCCTCGATGGTGTTAGGTCGAAGACTTTCAAACGTCTGTTTTCTGTCCCAAGGACATTGAACACGAAGTCGGTCCTGAACATCCAGCAATCTGCTGAATGCAGCTAGTTTTTCTTCTTTTGTATGCACTTTTATAGAGTTAAAATTAAATATTCATTATAAAATCATCGATAATCGAATAATTTTGTGCAAAGATAGGCAAAAAATTTGGCAGAAACAAATTTTTTAATTATCTTTGCACTCGAAAGATAACTTTTCGAGCGATGTTTCAATTCTTGAAACGTCAAAATCACTCAGAAACAATATTCACATATACAATATATAATAATGTATAGCAAGGAAGAATTATCAGCAAATAGTGTCGTTCAGTTAAAGGACATTGCTAAGCAAATTGGAGTCAAGATTAAATCTGGCGACAATAAGGAAACGATTATCAATACTATTTTCAATGCTCAGACAGAGAATTCTACTCTGGCTGTAACAAAACGCAAGCGTACCCGTATCGTCTCCAGCAAAGAGGATAGAGTATATAGCGTAAATGGTATCGATGGAGAAAACTTTGACGTACAAAAGCATCAAGTAACAGGTCCAACAGAGAACAATGCGAAGGAAGAAGTCCTCCTGGAGGAAGAGACAAAAGACCCATTGGCAGCATTCCCAAAACACCGTGGGCGCAAGAGCAAAGCAGAGCTTGAAGCCATAGCTGCTGCCAAGGCTGCTGCCATCAAAGCACAGCAGGAAAAACAGGATGCGCAACAAGGAACTCCAGTAGAGGCAAACCTTAACTTTTCAGAGCAGAATGTTCCTGAGACATTAACCACAGAGCAGTCTGATTCTACAGGAGCTAGCCAGAACGATTCGATCACATCAGGAGAAAACCACTTCCAGCAAAATGATTCCTTCATACCGGAAGAACAATTTGCACAGAATGAGGCAAACAAGGACAATCAAGGAAACGACAAAGAGGAACTGATTGCAAAATTGCAAGCCAAAATGGAAGCACACAACAACAAGAATACGGATACCGACAATGATGCCGATTCTGCTGAAGAGAATCAGGAAGCATACAAGCCAGAAGCAGCAGCCAACAATGCAAACGGTATATGGGAAGGAGATCCTGGTGATGGTACTGACTTCATCACCGTTGTAGACATTCCTATCGAAGACCAGACTGCCATTCCTTTGGTAGACATCTTCGACAGACCAATCAATACAGCAAATCCTGCGGCAGCACAGGAAACACCTAACGTAGAAGTGATTCCTGAGCCAGCCTATGATTTCTCTGGCATCGTCACATCATGCGGAGTGCTTGAAGTGATGCCGGATGGATATGGATTCCTGCGCAGCAGCGACTACAATTACCTTTCTTCACCAGACGATGTCTATGTATCTGCCAATCAGATCAAGCGATATGGTCTTAAGACGGGTGACGTTGTATTCTGCCAGGTTCGTCCACCACACGAGGGCGAAAAATACTTCCCACTCACAAACATTGAAAAGATCAACGGTCGTGAACCATCAGAAGTAAGAGACCGTGTACCATTTGAACATCTTACTCCTCTCTTCCCAGACGAGAAGTTCAATCTTTGCGGAGACCGCAAGACCACCAACCTGAGCACACGAATCGTAGACCTGTTCTCTCCTATCGGTAAAGGACAGCGTGCCCTTATTGTGGCTCAGCCTAAGACCGGTAAGACCATCCTCATGAAGGATATCGCCAATGCAATAGCAGCCAATCATCCAGAAGCCTATCTGATGATGTTGCTCATTGATGAGCGTCCTGAGGAGGTTACCGACATGGCCCGCACTGTCAATGCAGAGGTGATTGCCTCTACATTCGATGAACCTGCTGAGCGCCATGTGAAGATTGCAGGTATCGTTCTGGAAAAGGCAAAGAGAATGGTAGAGTGCGGACATGATGTAGTCATCTTCCTGGATTCCATCACCCGTCTGGCTCGTGCTTACAATACAGTGGCTCCAGCATCCGGTAAGGTTTTGACCGGTGGTGTTGATGCCAATGCTTTGCAGAAGCCTAAGCGCTTCTTTGGTGCTGCACGTAACATCGAAGGCGGTGGCTCTCTCACCATCATCGCAACAGCCTTGATTGATACAGGTAGCAAGATGGACGAAGTAATCTTCGAGGAATTCAAGGGTACAGGTAACATGGAATTGCAGCTTGACCGCTCACTCAGTAACAAGCGTATCTTCCCTGCTGTCAACCTCGTGGCTTCATCTACACGTCGTGATGATCTCCTGCAAGACAGAACCACACTCGACCGTATGTGGATTCTCCGCAAGTACATCTCTGACATGAACCCTATTGAGGCAATGAATACCATCCACCAGTCAATGCAGAACACTCGCAACAATGACGAGTTCCTACTGTCGATGAATTCATAAAAAAGTCTCAGCATAGTCTCATTGACTCAAATCAAGAAATGCATGTTACATACACATTTCATGCAGAAATATTCGTTATTCCGATAAAAAAGTGTTAACTTTGCACTCGTATTAAGGAATAACGAATAATAAAATTTAAAAGATTAGAAAAAATTATGATGACTATGTTTACTTTAGCGTTAGCAGCAGTAATGTTCTCAGGAATGGTTGTATGTATGGGTATGTTCTTGAAGCATGTTATACATTCTATACCAGAGGTAGTTGATATCAACCATAGAGTATGTCTCTGTAAGTAAAGTAGACTCAAAATATTTCAGAGAGAGAGATTTTAAAAAAGAAAGGGCGGGTTCCGAATATGGAATCTGCCCTTCTTGCTTTATTGTATTACCAATCAATCTTATTTACCGCTTTCCGGTACCAGGAACTTGTCACCAGACTGCTTAACCAATTCCTTGGCATACTTCTCAGGATAGCCTGGACGAGCTGGACGAGCACCCAAACCATACTGGGTCTTCTCGAAAGTACCGTTCTTGTCGGTTGGCTTGATAATCATATCATTATACTTCACCACCATGAACTCGAAAAGCTGGTTCCAGCGAGCCAACATCTGCTGAGCCTTCTCTACACTGTAGTCGTTGAGATACTTCACAGCTGCCTGTGGGTTCCGGGCATAAAGCTCCTGAGCCTTCTTCTCAACACCAGCCTGAGCAGCGAAATAGCTGCTGTCCAAGCTATCACGAACCTCCTTCAAGGTTGGGAACATCAGGCTGTAACGAGGATAAACCATATTGCTGGTCATGTTGCATACCCAGTAAGCATTCTTCTTGCTGAAATGCAAGGCATCAGCACCAGGAGTATTGTAGCACTCAGGACGCTCGGTCATAGAGCAATATACAGGAGTGAATGCAGCCATGTTGGCATCATCATTGGCAAACCAGAACACGCCACCAATCTCTCTTGGCAACCATGAACGCATCTGACTTACGAATACGAAACCACTCTGCTGGGTGCTGACAGGACGCTCGTTGAAATACTGCTTGCCATCCACCTTGTACATCAATGGTGTAGGACGATATGGCATCTCCCAGATACCGCCACCGATATCAGAACCGTCGGCTACAGAAAGAGGAGTACCCTCGTAATGATCGCGCATCACATTCTCTACATCCTGAACGCTCACCTTCTTGTTAGGAACCACCCAGAGAGGCATATCCTGCGCATCAGGATTCTTGCCGAGTGCCCAATCCAAATATGGAGTCATGTCATAGAAGTGGTTGAGCATAGACCATGCACGGGCATCGCAGAAACGACGGCCAGAGAAATCAGGCTTGGCATAAGCCATCTTCCAAGAGAAATCAGCATCCTTGCCCTGGAACCAGCCCTTGCTCCGAGCAAAAGAAACCACGTCCTTGGCATACATCACGTTCTTCTTGTCCTTCATGTTGAACTTGCCGATGCGGCTCTGGTTGGCATGAGCACAGACTGCATCATCCGGAATACGGAGGGCTACCCATACAGCACCCTTGGAACCGGCACCTTTACCCATCATCTCCATGATCCAAGCCTCGTTAGGATCGCAGATGGTGAAGGTTTCACCTTCTGAATTATAACCGTACGTATTGGCGAGGGTGGTCATCACCTTGATAGCCTCGCGGGCAGTCTTACTGCGCTGCAAGGCTACATAGATAAGTGAACCATAGTCCATGATACCGGTAGAATCCACCATCTCCTCACGACCGCCATAGGTAGTCTCGCCGATGGTAACCTGCCATTCGTTGATATTGCCGATAACGCTATAGGTCTGGGCTGCCTCAGGAATCTCACCATGATACTTGTTGGTATCCCAGTCATAAATCTTGCGCATCTCGCCCTTGGCATGCTTAGCCGCAGGATAATGGCAGAGGTTCTGGAACATACCGTAGTCATCGGCACTATAAGAACACATCACGGAACCATCCACAGATGCCTTCTTGCCCACAATGAAGTTGCTGCAAGCCTCTGCCTCAGAGACGCAGCCCATCATAGCTACAGCCATCATGGCTGAAGCAAAAATCTTATTCATAAAATATACCTTTATTTACTGAACTTTCGCATATCAGGAAGTTAAAGGAGTTAAGGAAGTTAAGGAGTTAAGACGTATGTCTTGCTGCTTAAAAAATTACACCAAAAAGACTGTTGTCTTAACTCCTCAGCGACCGTAGGGAGCGATAACTCCTTCAACTTCTGAGCTTGCGAAACTTGAATTTATTCATATTAATCACAAGCCTTGAAGCTCATATCCAAGCCCTTTACACTATGTGTCAAGGCACCAACAGAGATGAAATCAACACCCTGCTCTGCATAGTCACGGATAGTATCGTAGGTGATACCGCCAGATGACTCTGTCTCATACTTGCCAGCAATGATATCTACAGCCTTCTTGGTATCAGGCACAGAGAAGTTGTCGAGCATGATACGGTTGACACCACCGTGCTTCAATACCTGGTCGAGCTCATCGAAGCTGCGAACCTCGATTTCAATCTTCAGGTCGAGACCCTTCTCCTTGAGATAAGCATGGCAACGGTCGATAGCGTTGTCGATACCGCCAGCGAAGTCGATATGGTTGTCCTTGAGAAGAATCATATCGAAGAGACCGATACGATGGTTCATACCACCGCCAATCTTCACTGCCTGCTTCTCCAACATACGGAGACCTGGAGTGGTCTTACGGGTGTCGAGGATGTGAGTCTTGGTACCTTCGAGGCGCTTAACATACTTAGCGGTCATGGTAGCAATACCACTCATACGCTGCATGATGTTGAGCATGAGACGCTCAGTCTGAAGCAGAGAACGGGTCTTTCCTTCAACAATCATGGCGATATCGCCCTTCTTGACATGGGTACCGTCCTGCAGCAACACCTCCACCTTCATGGTAGGGTCAAAGCGGGCAAATACTTTCTTTGCCAATTCAACACCAGCCAAAACGCCATCTTCCTTGATGAGCAAATGACTCTTACCCATGGCGTCCTCTGGGATACAACACAAGGTTGTGTGGTCGCCGTCACCGATATCCTCAGCAAATGCCAAGTCTATCAACTTGTCTTCTAATTGATCTACGCTTAACATATTATTAATGTTTATTGTTTAATGTTTCATGTTTACTTTTTTGGGGGAGATTTCTTAATTATCAATTCTCTTCCCCTTCCAATAGGCACGTCGGATACCTTCCTCGTCTATGATGATTCGAATTTCACCGCCTAGCCATTCCGTCATCGGCAGTTCATCCCGAAATTCATAATAGTTGACTACCCTGCTATCTTCCAGTTCAACAACGGCCTGAAGAAGCTGGGTACCATCAGGAAGGCTAACGACATGCGCTCCACATCTTCTTGTTTCCATCAGCCTACTCTACCTTCATTTCTACCGGTCGCAGCTGTTTCCCATTTGGAGAAGGAAGCGGCTGGTTGAGTATCGGTCTTGCTGCATGATCGATAGGAATAGGCTTCAGAGAATCTACCTTGGTACTGTCTTTAGAAGCAGAGTCCTTCGCCTTATCTTCCTTCTTGGCATGCATTCTGATGAGTCGGATATGCTCAAGGAACATCAGCTTGAGAGTAGATTCGGAAGTTTCATTCGTTGCGAAACCACCAGCACTCAGCATAAAGTATCCCCTTACCTGCTTGATTCCAAGATTCTCATTATCCTTAATCTGCATAGAATAATGCTGGGAGCCGGAGATATGGATGATAGACTGAGCAACACTATCATTGGTGAATTCAACAGCCAACAAGGCGATACCATCACGAATACCATCCTGATAGATGAACTGGGAATCGAAATCCAGCATCAAGCAGTCGCCCTTGTGGTAGGCGGTATCAGCTTCCATCTTAAAGCTGAAGACATTATATGGCTGAATAGTACTGAAGACCATAGAACGGGCATAACTCCAGATATTAGCCGTATCACCAGTAGCTGACAAGGTGTTGAAATCTGCACCAGCATGGCTACTTCCACCAAGCGCTTCAGTCTCATTACCCAGACGGTCAGCCAAGTCTTTATAGACATCCTTCAACAATTCCGTATGTCGCATGTAATAAACCATAGAGCTGTCAAACTCAGCTGACGTAACATCATGCTTCCTCAGAACCGCCTCACGATAGGTCAGACTCTCTCCCTTGTCGCCACCATCCTTGGTATGCGCCATGGACAGCGCCAAATGATAATCGTAAAGAATATCTGTCATCTGACCCTTAGAAAGCACGTCACCAGGAAGCGACGGCTTACATGAAGCCATCATCTCCATCAGACATACGATACCAACCAGGAAACACAGATAGATGAATGATTTTTTCATAAGACTAATCCTCCTTGTTTTGAGCACTATACTCTTTAGCAACCTCTACATGATTCTTTTCTTCAGCAGTCATGTCCTGTTCTTTATCAGCAGACTTAGCTTTCTTCTTTCCATCTCCCAGACTTTCCAGTTCCTTACGGCAGAAAAGAAGCATAGAGATAATACCGACAGAGACACAGGCATCAGCCAGATTGAAAACAGGATCAAAAAAGACACCATGCTGACCTCCGAGGAAAGGCACCCATTCAGGCCAGATATAGCTAAAGAATGGGAAGCGGAACATATCTACAACCTTACCCATCAGGAAAGGAGCATAACCCTCGCCAAAAGGTACCTGATAAGATACATAATAAGGCGAAGCTGCTGTAAAGATGAGACCGTAGAACATGGAGTCGATGATATTACCGATGGCTCCGGTTGTGACCAGAGCTACCAGGATGATATACAGCTTCCGATGCTTTCCCGACTTGATGATGTGGCACAAATACCACAACAGAACACAGATGGCGGTGAGGCGCAGCATACTCAGCCAGAACTTGCCGATAAACGTCATGCCCCAGGCCATACCATTGTTCTCTATGAACTCTATAAAAAACCAATCTGTAACACGAACAGACTCGCCAAGGCAAAAATGGGTCTTGATGTACAACTTGATAATCTGATCGATAACCAAAAGTACAACCATCATTGCGGTGACGAGCCAGCCGATATGTAATTTACTATTTTTCTCCATTTATTAATGTTTTCTTGCTTCCTTGGAAGCTACACTCAATGTGGCATGAGGTACAGCACGCAATCGCTCCTTAGGAATCAGCTCACCTGTCTCGCGGTCGATACCGTAGGTCTTGTTCTCGATGCGAATCAACGCAGCCTCCAATCCCTTGATAAACTTCTGCTGGCGCTGAGCCATCTGGATGATTTCCTCCTTGCTCTGTGCCTCGCTTCCCTCCTCCAGGGCCTTGTAGGTTGGTGATGTATCTACCACATCATTACTATCAGAGTGATTAAGCTGAGCCATACAGTCTCTGTAGGTCTGCTTTGCCACCTTTAATTTCTCTTCAATGATAGCGCGGAACTCAGCGAGATCCTCATCGCTATAACGTGCTTTTTCGTTAGCCATAGATGTTCTTTTGTTAAAAGTTATTATTAATGTTGTCTAGCTATTAAGGTATTAGAAGTTAGAAGTAAGCAGTTTTGGTAAAACTCCGAACTCCCAACTTCTAACTCCTAGCTTATTTAATTCTTCTCTACAAGAATGTTCAACTTAAAGTCATCAAACTCGGTCTCAACACCTGCGTTGTCACCGATTTCGATGCTGTCTGCCAATACCTGCCCCTTGATGTAGTCGCCGAATGCCTCGATAGCTGCATTGGTCTCCTCGTTAGGAGCCACAGTTACGTTGACGCGGTCGGTAATCTCCAGTCCAGTCTCCTTACGGAGGTTCTGGATACGGTTGATCAGCTCACGAGCCATACCCTCTTTCTTCAATTCTGGGGTCAACTCTACCTCAAGTGCAACGGTCAGATTGCCCTCGTTAGATACGAGCCATCCTGGGATATCCTCAGAGATAATCTCCACGTCGGCTACCTCTACCACGGCTTCCTGTCCGTCGATATTCAATGTGATGTTGCCTGCCTTCTCGAAGGCTGCAATCTGGTCCTGATCGAGAGCTGACATCTGGGCTGCAACACCCTTCATCAGCTTGCCGAATTTCTTACCCATCACTCTGAAGTTACACTTCACCTTCTTAACGAGAATGCCCTGACCCTCAATGAAGTTAACCTCCTTCACGTTCACCTCGTTCTTCAACAGTCCGGCTACTGCCTCGATGTGTGCCTTCTGCACATCATCTACGGCAGGAATCATGATCTGCTGCAGTGGCTGACGCACCTTGATGTTCACCTTGCGGCGCAATGCCAATACCATAGAAGTAATCTTCTGGGCGATGGCCATACGCTCCTCCAGGTCGGCATCGATAGTAGCTTCATCAGCTACTGGGAACTTATCCAGGTGTACGCTCTCCAACTCGCCGCCCAAGTCGTGATACAACTCGTCTGCATAGAATGGAGCGAATGGTGCCAAGAGCTTAGCCACTGTCATCAAGCAGCTATAGAGAGTCTGGTAAGCGCTCAACTTGTCCTCGCTCATCTCCTTACCCCAGAAACGTTTACGGTTCAGACGAACGTACCAGTTAGAGAGGTCATCGTTTACGAATGCATCGATGAGACGACCAGCACGGGTTGGATCATAGCCAGCCAACTCTCTGTCAACGTCCTTGATGAGGGTATTGAGTGAAGAGAGAATCCAGCGGTCAATCTCAGGGCGCTTCTCGAATGGCACCTGAGCAGCCTCTGCATCGAAACCATCTACATTAGCGTAGAGGGCGAAGAAGCTGTAGGTATTATATAAGGTACCGAAGAACTTGCGACGGGTCTCATCCACGCCGTTAGGGTCGAACTTCAGGTTGTCCCAAGGCTCGCTGTTGGTCATCATATAGAAACGAACAGGGTCGGCACCATACTTGTCAATCATCTCGAATGGGTTGGTCACGTTACCCACGTGCTTACTCATCTTGTTGCCCTTGGCATCGAGAACGAGACCAGAAGAGATTACGTTCTTGAAGGCTACGCTGTCGAATACCATGGTAGCGATGGCGTGCAGGGTGAAGAACCATCCACGGGTCTGATCCACGCCCTCGTTGATGAAGTCGGCTGGATAGAACTTAGGAGGAATAGCATATCCCTCGTAGGTGCTGTGGATGAGTGCATCGCGGTCTGCCTCTGTGCCACGGGCCATCTCTCCCTCGAATGGGTAGTGGAGCTGGGCATAAGGCATTGAACCTGAATCGAACCAAACGTCGATGAGGTCGCTCTCACGATACATTGGCTTGCCCTCCTCGTTTACCAATACGATCTTGTCAACGTATGGACGGTGGAGGTCAATCTTATCATAGTTCTCCTGACTGTAGTCGCCAGGAACGAAACCATTCTCCTTTAATGGGTTGCTCTGCATGATGCCTGCAGCCACAGACTTCTCGATTTCAGCATACAGTTCCTCGAGGCTGCCGATGCACTTCTCGCCACGGTTCTCGTCACGCCAGATTGGCAATGGAGTACCCCAGAAGCGGGAACGTGAAAGGTTCCAGTCGTTCAGGTTTTCGAGCCAGTTGCCGAAACGGCCTGTACCGGTGCTCTCAGGCTGCCAGTTGATGGTCTTGTTGAGTTCTACCATGCGCTCCTTGCGGGCGGTATCCTTGATAAACCAGCTATCCAATGGGTAGTAGAGGATAGGCTTGTCGGTACGCCAGCAGTGAGGATAGTTGTGCACGTGCTTCTCGCTCTTGAAAGCCTTGCCCTCCTGCTTCAACTCGTAGCAGAGTACGATGTTCAGGTCTTCTGCCTTATCAGAAGCCTTCTTGTCCCACACACCATCCACATTAAACTGTGGGTCGTAGGCATTCTTCACGTAGTCGCCTGCATGATGAGCGTATGCCTCCTTGTTGACGCAAGCGTTCACGAAGTTGTCATCGAGGTCTTCGATGAGATAGAACTTACCCTGCAGGTCAACCATTGGGCGGGTCTCACCCTTCTTATTAATAAGGTAGAGGGCTGGGATGTTGGCATCCTTAGCCACCTTGGCATCATCGGCACCGAATGTAGGAGCGATGTGAACGATACCTGTACCGTCATCGGTAGTAACGTAGTCGCCGAGGATTACGCGGAAAGCCTCGCTGTCCATCTCGACGAACTTATCGCGACCATCCTCAGAAGCGAATACCTTCTCAGGATGAGCAGCTGCATATTCTGTTACGAAAGCTGGAGCAAAAGCATCTACCTTCTCGCATGGCTTCACCCATGGCAGGAGCTGCTCGTAGTGCATGCCTTCGAGGTCTGTACCCTTCATGTGGTCGATGATGCGCCATGGGCACTGCTTCTTCTCCTTGTCGAATGGAAGGAGATCGCCCTCCTTGCACTCCTGGTCTGCCTTCAGATAAGAACCTACCAGCGCCTCAGCCATCACGAGTGTCATAGGCTCGCCATTGTAGAGGTTGTAGGTCTCGATAGCTACATAGTCAATCTTAGGACCCACACAGAGAGCCACGTTTGATGGCAAGGTCCAAGGTGTAGTGGTCCATGCGATGAAGTATGGCTTGCCCCACTTGGTCCACTCTGCCTTAGGATCCTTGATGAGGAACTGGGCAGTGGTGGTGAGGTCCTTTACATCACGGTAGCAGCCAGGCTGGTTCAACTCGTGAGAGCTCAAACCAGTACCTGCACCTGGAGAGTATGGCTGGATGGTGTAACCCTTGTAGAGCAGACCCTTGTTGTAGAGCTGCTTGAGGAGCCACCAGAGTGTCTCGATATACTTGTTATCGTAGGTGATATAAGGATGGTCGAGATCTACGAAGTAACCCATCTTCTCGGTCAACTCGCGCCACTCAGCGGTGAACTTCATCACGTTCTCGCGGCACTTGTGGTTGTAATCCTCGGTAGAGATATACTTCTCAGAAGCCTTGTTGTCGATATCCTTCTTGGTGATGCCGAGTTCCTTCTCGACACCGAGTTCAACAGGGAGTCCGTGGGTATCCCATCCCGCCTTGCGGTGAACCTGGAAACCCTTCATGGTCTTGTATCTGTTGAATGTATCCTTGATACTACGTGCCAACACGTGGTGAATACCCGGGTGGCCATTAGCTGATGGAGGTCCCTCGAAGAAGATAAACTGTGGGCAGCCTTCACGCTCGTCGATAGACTTGTGGAAGATATCGTTTTTCTCCCACGCTGCTAGTACGTCATTGTTTGTCTGAGTCAAATTCAGACCGTTGTGCTCGGCAAATTTCTTAGCCATATTATCAATTTAAATTTTATATTGTTTTTACTTTTGGGCGCAAAGTTACAAAAAAAATATGTTTTACCCGAATAAAGGGGTAATAAATTAATAATTTTTCTATTAAAAATCCCGATTTGAGCACCAAAATACTACCTGATGCTCAAATCGGGAATCAATATTCTGTTAAGGCTGGCAGGAAAAGCCATCAGCCCAAACGCTAAAATCCAAAACTGTCGAGAGTTGTAAATCAGTCCAGACTATGGAGCCATTTCTTACCCCATTTGGTAGAAAGCCAAATATTTATAGCAACTGCAATTAATGCAATAATGCCAAAAACCAAGGTCATACCTGTTGTAAAATCCAGCTGTTTCATAATTATTATTTTATTTTGATTATTCTAAACGCAGCGTAAGCTAACGCTATCGTTCCTATAATACCTCCGGCAAACATACCTAAAAGTCTTTCAGGATTACCAGTATCCGTAACCAAAGCCATACCACTTCCAAGTACAGTCGTACCAAAGCACATAGCTGCTAAGTTATAGAAGAACTTTCCTAGTTCCTCCCTACTTGTTCTTGCCCGTTGTTTATCTTCTCTTTGCGTCATAACTCTGATTTTTAAATCAATATTCAGTTTGACTTTGCAAATATAAGAAAATATCCGGCAAAGTGGGATGATCCTGCTCTTTATGTAACAGTTTTTACACGAACCCTACAGATTTTCCGCCTCCTGCAGCCAGATGGAGGATGCGGCATCGCTAGGCATGCGCCAGTCGCCACGAGGACTGAGGCTCACGCTTCCCACCTTCGGACCATCAGGCAGACAGCTGCGCTTGAACTGCTGGTTGAAGAAACGGCGCACGAAGGTCTTCAGCCACTTCTTGATGGTCTCCTCATCATAGGAATCAGGATCGTTGTCGCTGATTTTCACGCGCTCCAGCTCGGTATCGATAAATGCCTTCTTTGCCAGCATGTAGATCTTGGCTGGACGGAAACCGAAGCGAAGGAAGTAGTAGAGGAAGAAATCATGCAACTCGTATGGTCCCACCAGGTCTTCGGTCTTCTGCTTGATATTACCGTTCTCATCTGCCGGAATCAGCTCAGGACTGATTGGTGTATCGATGATGTCGCGAAGGGTGATGCGGCTCTGCTCGTCTACCCCACTCTCGGCAACATGGTTTACGAGATAACGGATCAGGGTCTTTGGGATGCTGGCATTCACGCCATACATGCTCATGTGGTCGCCATTATAGGTAGCCCATCCCAAAGCCAGCTCAGAGAGGTCGCCGGTACCGATAACCATTCCTCCCATCTTATTTGCCAGGTCCATCAGGATCTGGGTACGTTCACGTGCCTGCGAATTTTCATAGGTTACATCATGCACGCTGGCATCATGACAGATGTCCTCGAAGTGCTGGGTTACCGCCTTGGCGATGCTGATTTCCTTGATGGTGATACCGAGGCTCTGCATCAGTGAGATGGCATTGTTGTAGGTTCTGTCCGTGGTTCCGAAACCAGGCATGGTGACGCCCACGATACCCTTGCGGTTCATCTTCAGCTTATCAAATGCCTTCACACAGACGAGCAGTGCCAGCGTAGAATCCAGTCCGCCGCTGATACCCACCACTACGGTCTTGGCATGGGTATGGACGATGCGCTTGGCAAGTCCCATCAGCTGGATATTGAATATCTCCTCACAGGAGGCATTCATGTCGTTGCTAGTAGGAATAAAAGGATGCGGATTCACCTCACGCTCCAGCACGAATTCACGCTCATTTTCGGTAGGATCTGCATCAATGTTGCGGATATTGAACTGTCCTCCGAGAACAGAATATTTGATGTTGCGCTGGGCATTCACATAGGTTGAATTTGTACGACGTTCCGAGCGGAGTTTCTCTACATCTACCTGCGAGATAACCATCTGAGGATCAAGTGAGAAACGTTCACTTTGTGAAAGTAAAACTCCATTCTCATAAATCAGGGCATTTCCACCATATACAACATCCTGTGTACTTTCCCCGAAACCGCAGGAACTATACACGTATCCGGTCATCGTGCGGGCGCTCTGCTGACTCAGAAGACTCTTCAGATAATTGTGCTTACCGATGAGTTCATCGCTGGCAGAGAGATTGAAGATAAGGTCAGCTCCAGCCAATGCCAACTTGTTGCTTGGAGGAGCAGGAGCCCATACATCCTCACAGATCTCCACGCCAAACTGCACGCCGTCGTAGGTCTGGAATATCTGCACATCCGGAGTCAGTTTCACCTTGTGTCCGGCATAGCGGATTTCGCTGTCTCTCAGGTCCTGAGCAGAAGCAAACCAGCGCTTCTCGTAGAACTCGCTGTAGTTAGGCAGATAGGTCTTAGGCACGACACCCAAGATCTGTCCGTGCTGGATGACGATACCGCAGTTGAGCAGCAGGTCACCAGCCACAACCGGTGCACCGACGATGGAGATGATATCTAGCTTGCGTGTGAAATCAAGCAGCATCATCACCGCCTGCTCCGATGTTTCCAGCAGCATCTGCTGGCGGAAAAGGTCCTGACAGGAATAGCCCGTAATGGACAGTTCCGGGAAAGTAATGATCTCTACGCCCTTGCCTTCAGCCTGGGCTATCAGATCTTCTATCTGTTGAGCATTGAATACCACATCACCCACCTTGACAGATGGAATGGCACTCGCCACCTTGATAAATCCGTACTTCATATTACTTTGAACTTTGAGATTTGAACTTGGAACTTTGAACTTGGAACTTGGAACTGTATGATTACTTTGAGTGATATAACTTGCTAAGCATATCATAAGGTTCCAAGTTCAATGTTTACTTAATCGTTACCTGTGTGGCACCATAGCCGTATTCCTGGAAGGAAGCATCCTGGTAGCTGCAGCTCTTATAGCGATAGTTCAGCTCATGGATGAGAGCCTGGCGCAATACGCCTTCGCCCTTTCCATGGATGAAGACAATCTTCTGTCCCTTCTTGTTCTTGTATTCATTCATCGTCTTCGTGAACACATCCATCTGATAATGAAGGATATCGGCCGAATTCATTCCAGCAGTTGTTTCAAGTACCTCGTCCGCATGAAGGTCTACTACGAGTGTGCCATCATCCTTCTTGCTCTTCTTCTTGCCGGTATTGGCAATCACCTTCTCGTCCTTGTACATCTGCTCCTTCAATCGTTTGGAGTCGATAACGAGCGGACGAGCCACCTCGTCATTCTCTACGATGGTGAAGAGATAGGCTGGAGTCTCGAAGAAATCATTCTCCTCGAAGAGATGAAGCTTGTAGAACTTCACTGGGTCCAGACGGAACTGTACGTCGGTAGCCGGCTTCAGGAGGAAAGGTTTCTCCTTCTTGTAGGCAATCATCTGGATGGCGATATGCTCCATTTCGTTCAGCGCCTCACGGCCGAACTCCTCGATGAAGAGCTTGGTGTTGGGTTCGATTTCACCCTCAGCCTTCAAGGTCCAGGCATTGCCCTCTGCTACGAGATAAGTATAGTGCAGATAATAGTTGCTGTCGTTCACCATATAGGTCTCGAAACGGGTATTGGTAACCTCCTTGATATCGATAGGCACGAAGGCGAGATAGGCGCTCAGCTTGTTGCCGCCCGTACGCTCCTGGATGTGCTTGACAAAGGTTACTTCCCTGTCAGCCGGATCATACTCTTCCTCCTCGATGTCGGTATCATGCTCATTGAGAATAGCCTTGATGCTTCGGCTGTCCTGATGCAGTTCCGTGTTGGCATGTTCTTCCGCCTTCTGCTTGGCATCCATCTTAGCCGAAATCATCTTACCCATGGCATAGTCGTCCTGCTCTACTACCACTACCTCGTTGATAGGCATAGGGATTTCAAATCCATCCTCGTCCTCTACCAGGACGATATTCTTACCCTGGAAGCCGGCAACCTTACCGCCACCCACTTCACTCAGGAATCTTACTTTATCTCCTTTTTTCATATCTGTTATTTTTTATATTCTTACTTACTATTGCGATATACAGGTCGTTGAAAGACCGGCGCTGACGACATACGGTTGCTAAAAAACCGTATATGTTCTGCAAAGATACAAAAGATATTGCAAAATACTACCGTTTTTTATTATTTTTAATGTATGTAAGAAAATAATCTATGGGAAAGAGAGCAGTATTGAGATATTTTTTATATCTTTGCAAGAGATTTATCGACTCTTAAACAATTTAGATTATGATTACATTTCCTTGCGCCAAGATTAACCTTGGCTTAAATATAGTTAGCAAGCGGGCAGACGGTTATCACAACCTGGAAACCGTGTTCTACCCTATTCCGTTAACAGATGCGCTGGAAATCAAGCTCATGGGCGAAGAGTTTCCGAGCGATGTGCCATGCGATCTCAAGATAACAGGTAATGCAGTAGATTGCGATGAGCAGAAGAATCTCGTGGTGAAGGCATACAATATGATTGCTGCCGACTTCAAGATTCCCCGCATCCATGCCCATCTCGTGAAGCGTATTCCGTCTCAGGCTGGTATGGGTGGCGGTTCTTCTGATGCTGCCTACATGATTCGTCTGCTGGATGAGCGGTTCCGTCTCAACATAGGCAATTCCGAGATGGAGCGATATGCAGCCAAGCTGGGTGCCGACTGTGCCTTCTTCATCTCTGCCGACCCTGAGGATGGCGATACTGCCTGCTACGCTGAGGGAATTGGCGATGTATTGATGCCATCGAGTGTTCCGAACGACAACATGAAGGGCTATTACATCGTGGTAGTGAAGCGTGATGACATTGCCGTGAGCACCAAGGATGCCTATGCAGCCATCACTCCTAAGCAACCAGCCAAGTGCTGTCGTGACATCGTACGTCAGCCTATCGAGACCTGGAAGGAAGAGCTTATCAATGATTTCGAGGCTCCTATCTTTGCGATGCATCCTGAGCTTGCCGAAATCAAGGAGAGCCTTTACAATCTCGGTGCCGTATACGCAGCAATGAGTGGCAGCGGAAGTGCCATCTTCGGCATCTTCAAGCATAAGCCAGCAAACATAGAGGAACAGTTCGAGGGAATGTTCTGCAAAACAATGAAACTTTAAAAAATGATGAACGAAGAAACACATCAGAAACTGATGACTATCAAGCGAAGCTTTCGCTTGCTGATGAATGGTCCGGGTTCGCAGTCGATGCGCGACAAGGGCTTGGGATATAAACTGAATTGGGGCGTGCCATTCTATGAGCTCAAGAAGATGGCGCAGGAATACGGCAAAGACTATGACCTAGCCATCGAACTGTGGAAGGAAGATATCCGGGAGTGCAAGATTCTGGCTACGCTCATCATGCCTGCCGACAGGATGCTTGCCGAGATTACGGATATCTGGATGGAACAGGTACAGAGCCAGGAGATGGCTGAGATGCTTGCCTTCAACCTGCTGCAGCATGTAGACTATGCGCCTGTGATTGCCTATCAATGGATAGCAAGCGACAAGCCATTCTATGAGATTGCCGGTTTCCAGCTCCTTGCCCGTCTCTTTGCAAATGGTCAGAAGCCTAACGAGCGTGGCATCAATGAGTTCCTTGATCAGGCTGCCGTGGCTTTGCAGGGTGACAATATGGGCATCAAGCACGCTGCTGCCAATGCCGTCATGCGATTCTGCGATTTCGGAGAAGATTTCGAGAAGATTGCTAGAGGGGCACTCAAGGGAATCTTCGAGATATAGGAATATCCGAGAATAAGATTCTTTGAGATATAAGAATATCCCCCAAAGGTGATTCAAGACAGCCCACGACACAGCTGAAATTACATCCCGACGTAGCAACGACTACGTCACGACATACAAAAAAATACGTCCCGATGCAGTAAATGCTACGTCGGGACGTATTTTTATTGTCTATTCCATCAAAATTCCATACGTAATCACGCCATATAGGCGTCTCGCCGGATTTGTAATCCGGCGTCAAAAATGGTTCGACCTATTAAAACCGAGGGATTTGTAATCCCCCTATCTATCAACTGCATTCTTGCTTGCTGCGGATTGCAAATCCGCAGAGCTAAAATAGGTTAGGACATTTTGTAACGCCGGATTACAAATCCGGCGGGACGCCTAGCGGATGCTCTGTGTAAATCTGTGAAATCTGTGGGACATTTTCTTAGCGGTCGAAAAACTTCTGGTATTCGTTTTCGAAATTAGGAGTAAAGACACCTTTTCCGATGTTTTCCTTGATTTCCTCCTTACTCCAGAATCTGCCACCAGCCAATTCTTCCTGGCTAGGCTTCACCTCACCGTCGTATACGCAGCGGTGAACGTATACCAGTTCCTTTTCCCTCTGACTTTCAAAGACATAATGTCCCAAAGACTCCGGTTCGAAATCGGTGATACCCAGCTCTTCCCTTACTTCACGATGAAGCGCCTGATTCACGCTCTCGCCTAAATCTACGTGCCCACCGCAGGCTGTATCCCATTTATCCGGCTGGATATCCTTCCATGCCGGACGATGCTGGAGATACAGTTCTCCCTTGCTGTTGAATACATGCAGATGAACCACCGGATGCAATATCTTGCTTCCGTCATGGGCATGTCCCCGGGTGATGGCACCCAGGATATTGCCCATTTCATCTACTACCGGAAATTCCTCGTTCTTATTGTCTGTCATAATTTCTTGTTATAGTGTTCCATACTCCTCAGAATAGCGAAGCATCTGGTCGGTATAGCTCTCCTCGTAATCGAGATTTACATCGATAGGATTGCCTTCTTCGTCAAATACCAGCGTCATCTTAGGATTGATGAAGCCCTTGTATGGGGCGAGATTCAGCTTCTTGTATCTTGCCAGAATCTCACGATGCAAGGCTGGGTCGATGTTCACGGCATACTTCTCTACCAGCTGTCGTGCAGCCTCATAATCGCCCTCGCTCTTGATGCGCTGAATCTCGGCAAGCAGTTCACCGAAGAGATGACGGAGCTTCTCATAATCATTCACCTTCATATAGGTACGGGTGGTGATGATATTGCCCTCTGCATCCTTCAGCGCATCCTCGGCAGAAGCATAGCTCACTTCTTCCTGAACGAGTTCCACGGCTCCCTCTGCATGTTCCAGCGTCCACCAGGCGATGAGGGCACGGTTGCGCATGTGGGCTTCCTCTATCTTGTCGCCCTCCTTGATGCGGATGGTCTGGGTGAGCAGTCCGTTCATCAGATAGCTGTAATACTGAGCCTTATACGCCTCGTCATTAGGCGTCAGACCGAGTTCTACCAGCTTATGATCGGCTACATAATAGAGTCCGAAGAGGTCGGCACGTGCTTCTTCTATGGTGTTGCCGTAAGCCTTCAGAGCATCCGGGTCTGTGGTAGGAAGCAATTGTCCGCTACCATGTCCCAAGCATTCGTGCAGGTCGGTATGCAGGTCATCGGTGATGTCGGCATACTGGTTCATCAGCGCCACGGTTTCCTTGTCGATGACGAATTCATCTCTGAATCCGTTGCCCTGTGCAGCCTTGTTGTAGGCATCAGTCAGGTTGCCGATGGTAACGCTCTTGGAGCCATGTTCCTGACGGATCCAGTTGGAGTTAGGCAGGTTGATACCGATGGCAGAAGCCGGATATTCCTCTCCGCCCAGCATGGCAGCACAGATGACGTTGGCTGTAACTCCCTTCACTTCCGGCTTGCGGAAACGGGAATCTACAGGCGAATGGTCCTCAAACCACTGTGCGTTCTGGCTGATGGTCTGGGTGCGCTTGGTAGCCTCCAGGTCCTTATATTCCACGATACCTTCCCATGTACCTTTCATACCGAGAGGGTCACCGTATACTTCGATGAATCCATTGATGAAATCCACCAGGCCTTCATGCTGTTCTACCCATGCGATGCTGTATCGGTCGAAATCCTCCAGGCTACCGGTGCGGTAGAACTTCACCAGCAGGTCGATGACATGCTTCTGTCCTTCGTTCTCGGCATACTTCTGCGCCTTGAGCAGCCAGGACACGATTTCGCGGATGGTCTCACCATAGAGTCCATCTTCCTTCCATGTCATTTCCACTACTTCATTGTTGCGCTTGGTCAGTTTGGAGTTGAGTCCGTATGAAGGAGGGTTCGGATTGTCCGTGTTCTTCATCTTGGCATAGAATCTCTCTACCTCCTCCTGCGTCACATCCTCATAGAAGTTGCAGGCAGATGTCTGCACCAGGTCTTCCCCATCCGTCTGGTTCACGCGCTTAGGCATCACCACGGGGTCGAAGAGGATGGATTCCAGCTGTCTCATGAGGTCTTCCTTGGTTTCTCCCCTCTTGATGGGCAGGAGTTCTTCCCCTATGTTTTCCAGCAGATGATAGAAATATTCCTCTGAGAATCCCGGCTTGAATTTTTCACAACCATAATGGTGATGAATGCCACTGGCAAACCAGATGCGCTTCAGGTAGACTTCGAATGCCTTGAATTCCTCGCATTCTCTGTCGCCTTCATAGTGCAGATAAACGGTTTCCAGTGTTTTTCTGATGCGAAGGTTGTACTTTCCCTGCTGGTCGAACGTGATATCTCGTCCCATCAGGGTAGCCTTAGCCAAGCAGAAAATATACAGTTTCTGGTTGAGCGATAAGTCCTCAAATCCCTTCAGCTCATAGCGGAGCATCTGGATGTCGGCGAATCGCTCATTCGTGTTCACATTACATTTTGCCATGTTATCATTGTTTGATTCTACCGCAAAAGTACGACAATTATTTTATATTTCAAACTTTTTTGGCTACTTTTCTTACTTTTAAGTGTAGAAAATGACTATTCTCCCGATTTTTTAGTAACTTTGCAGTAATATCTAACAAAAAAATAGAAAATAAGAAGAAAATGCAAATCCACGAGATATTAAAGACATACTTCGGTTACGACTCGTTCCGTCCCAATCAGGAAGCCATCATCCAGGAGGTGATGCAGGGGCACGACTGTCTGGTGCTGATGCCGACGGGCGGCGGCAAGAGTCTGTGCTATCAGGTGCCGGCATTGGCGATGGAGGGAACGGCGGTGGTCATCTCTCCGCTCATCAGTCTGATGCACGACCAGGTTGAGGCGCTCAAGGCGAACGGTATTCCTGCCGAGGCTCTGAACAGCGGCAATGATGCTACCGATGAAGTCATCATCCGCCGTCGCTGCGAGGCTGGCGATCTGAAGCTGCTGTATGTATCACCCGAGAAGCTGATCAGCGAGATTCCTTTCCTCTTCAGCAACATCAGGATATCGCTCTTTGCGGTAGACGAGGCGCATTGCATCAGCCAGTGGGGGCATGATTTCCGTCCGGAGTACAACCAGTTGGGTCTGCTCCGCGAGAAGTTCCCCAACGTCCCGGTGATGGCGCTCACGGCTACAGCCGATAAGATTACGCGCCAGGACATCATCCAGCAGCTGCATCTCAACGGTCAGACGTTCGTCAGCAGCTTCGACCGTCCTAACCTCAGTCTCTCCGTCCGTCAGGAGAGCACGAAGAAGGAGAAGCTGAAGTTCATCTACCGCTTCATCCAGAGCCATCAGGGCGATGCGGGCATCATCTATTGCCTGTCCCGCAAGAACACGGAGATGGTGGCAGAGGCGCTGAAGGAGCACGGTATCAATGCCGAGGCCTATCATGCCGGACTCTCCAGCGTGCAGCGTGCATCGGTGCAGGAGCGCTTCAAGATGGACCAGATTGATGTGGTATGTGCCACCATCGCCTTCGGAATGGGCATCGACAAGGGCAATGTGAGATGGGTGATTCATTACAACATGCCGAAGAGCATCGAGAGTTTCTATCAGGAGATAGGACGTGCCGGACGAGACGGCGATCCTGCCGATACCATTCTCTTCTATTCGATGGGCGACATCATCACCCTGCGCTCGTTCTGCGAGGAGAGCGGACAGCGGACGGTGAATCTGGAGAAGCTGCGAAGAATGGAGGAATATGCCGAATCACGTGTGTGCCGCCGCCGCATTCTCCTGAATTACTTCGGAGAGACATCGGCAAAGGACTGCGGTCACTGCGATGTTTGCAACAATCCTCCGCGCACTTTCGACGGTACGGTACTCACGCAGAAGGCGCTCAGTGCCATGGTGAGAGCCAGCGAGAAGATTGCCGTGGGCACGTGTATCGAGATTCTCAGGGGCATGCAGACGCCTGCCGTTGTCAGGAATCATTATAATGAGCTGAAGACGTTTGGCGTGGGCAAGGACGTGAGCGTGCGCGACTGGCAGGCTTATCTGCTGCAGATGTTGCAGATGGGTTTCTTCGAGGTGGCGTATAATGCGCATAACCAGATGAAGGTTACGCCATTGGGATGGAAGGTTCTCAAGGGCGAGCATCAGGTTTCGCTGGCGATCATGGAGAATGAAGAGCGGTCAACTCGTCCGCAAAAAGCCAATAGGTCAGCACGCGGCAACAGCATCCCTGTGGTTCATGCCGAGCGTGTTGTTTTCCAAGAAGAAATGTCGGGTGCAGAAGACAAGAATCTCTTTGAATATCTGCGCAAGATCAGGAAGAATCTAGCTGACGAGCAGGGTTATCCGCCATACATCGTCCTTTCCGACAAGAGTCTGCATGAGTTGACCAGGATGAAGCCAACCACCCTTGAAGCCTTCGGGCTCATCAGTGGAATCGGAGAATTCAAGGTGAAGAAGTATGGTGAAACCTTCATCAAGGCTATCAGGAAATATACGGGGAAATAGTTAGTTATCGGCTAACCCATTCCAGGCAGTTCACCTCGTCCTTCACCGAGAAGTTCAAGCCTATCTTCACCACCTTCTTGCCGCTCATCTTGAAGGCATCGGCATAGTGCCTTGCTTCTATCTGGGCTAGGGCCTCCTCGGCACTCTTGTTGAACTTCAGTTCCATCACGTAGATGGCATCAGCAGTCTCCATCGTGATATCGATTCTGCCCTTCGCCGTATGCGGTTCCACTAGGATGCTATAGTTGGTAAGCAGGGCAAACATGATGTAGAGCGTCTGCTGCCAATGCCCCTCGTAGTTGGTGTTGTCGCAGTAAGGCACCGTCTCCAGGAAGTCGTTCAGCAGGCTAAAGGCTGCATCCATATCCCCCTTCTTCACCAATACCGACATTTTGGCGATGGTTGTGTTAGCCTTCGCCGACTTGTCCGTCAGATAATGAGGCAAGAGACTTCCATATAGCCCCACCCTTATCTCTTGGTTAGGCAATGCCAACAGGTACAATTTTGTAGGCTTGTCATATCCCTTGATGGTGACATACCCGCTCTGATAAAGCAAAGGTACGATGGTGGTCATCGTTTCTGTGGGGGCATCAAAGTCCTTCTTGCCCACCTCTATGGTCTCGCCAAGGTCTGCAGGCAAAAAATCATACTTTCTCATCATGTTGATGAGATAGGTAGGAGTGCCCGAGCCAAACCAGTAATCATCCATTCTACCATCGGCAAAGCAATTGAGCAGACTGTAAGGATTGAAGACATCTGGCGATGGCCAGCAGAAATGATAGCCATCATAATGATTTTTCAGTTCCTCGATGGTTTCCTCCCTACTAAGTTCCTGATGCTCGGCAAGAGCGTCGATATCATCTCTCATCTGTGTAAGCATTTCCTCCTTGGTGATACCGCAGATGCCGGCATAAGGCTCGTCCATGCTCACATTCTTGATATTGTTCAGCTCGCTGAAGATACTGAGCTGCGAGAATTTCGTGATGCCCGTCAGGAAAACGAAGCGAAGCAATGGCTCGCAATCTTTCAAGGGACTGTAGAAATTGCGCATCGTATTGCGCAAAAAATCGAGTTTTTCCTTCTCGTGAGCCACATCCAGCAGCGGTGCATCATATTCATCGATGAGCACCACCGCCTGCTTACCAGTCTTTGCTGTAATAGTTTTTATCAAGTTGAGCAAACGAACGTTCGGATCTGGAGAATCACAATCTACTCCAAACCTATCCTCATTTTCCTTTAATATATATAAGAGGTATCTATCCAGCTGTTCCTTCTCCATATGTTTGCCTCCAGCCAGGCTGAAGTGCAGCACGGGATAAGCCGTCCACTCCTTCTCCAGCTTCTCGATGGCAAGCCCCTCGAAGAGTTCCTTCTTACCCTCGAAATAACTCTTGAAAGTGGAAACCAGCAGCGACTTGCCGAAACGGCGTGGTCGGCTCAGGAAGAAATACGTTCCATCGGTATGCGTCATATGATAGATGTATTCCGTCTTATCTACATAGAACATATCCTCCTTGCGGATCCGTTCAAATGTCTGAATTCCTATAGGATATAATTTTCTTGCCATAATCAAACGCGTTGCTATTGTCTTGTAGTTGCAAGGATATCCCTTGCGGTGGTTCTCCTATCGTCAGGGAGTTGTCATCTCCTCTTTATTATTTCCTCTGATATTTAAACATGCCAGTAAATTCAGCGTCTTCAGCTGTCAATTTAGAAATAGAATCATCAACCAAGCCTAAAAGTTCACGATTACCTTTTAATATTGCAATCTTTCGCATCTTACAGTAGTTCTCATATTGATTCCACACCTTCAATCTACTTGCTTTGAGTACACTTCTATCGTTCAATTTGAACAACTCGATAGTCTTGACAGCTTTATTTTTGAAAGGCGCAGTATCCCTTACCGCAACCAGATGTCTATGAAACTCTATATAATCCCCTATTTCATCAGTTGCAGGATTCAAAAGCAAAGGCTCTTCCTTTGTGATATTCTCATGTTCAATATCACGCTGGTTTTCGTTAGCCAAAGGAAAGAAATTTCTTTTATAACTCGTATTACATTCACTACAACTATATAACAGGTTATTCCAATCATAAGCCAGCCAATAATAGCCAGGCTTTCTAAGATATTTCTCATCCTCAATCTGGTAACCACCTTTAGGCCTAAAATGCTCCACAGCCCCAAAGTCACCATTCAAAGAACGTTCACAATAAGCACATTTTCCAAACTGATCACTCTTCAGTTGTTTTTTCACTTCATCATCAGCATAAATCTGATCTTTAAACACTAAAGGTTTATTCTCTGCCACGTTTTCACGTAACAGAGCAATCTCCCTAGTTCCTTTATCAATCAAGATACCTGGAACTTTATCCGATTTAGTAACCTTATTCATGCTATCAAATATTTAATTCTTCTGCAATTTTGTTGATATATGACTGCATTTTCATATCATCCAACGATGCAGAATAAGACAAGCCCTTCAATTTTTCATCCAAGGCCGCCAAGCGTTTCTGTTCTTCACTTGTCAAATGCCCATATCGTTTCAGCAACTCTTCCTGTTCCTTAATATCCTGATCATATAGAGGAGCCTGTACACTTTCAACCCCAAAGAGTTCGCTTAAAAGAATTTGACTGACATCATAATTAGTAAAGTCAGCATTACAGGTTTTTATCGTGTCACCATCAAGCACAACAATTTGCGCAATATCAGAAGCACCTTGCAGAATAATAGGGCTATGAGTGGTAACAACAAACTGCACGTTAGGAAAAACCTCATGCAGTTTACGCAATATTTCCCTTTGCCATTTAGGATGAAGATGTAAATCTATTTCATCAATCAGGATGACCCCCGAAGCTTCCAAAGGATTCTCTATTCCCGGATTTCCTTCCGCCATACGCGATGCGATATCCGCCACCATAGCAATGATTATTTTATAGCCATCACTGAATTGTTCTAGTCGCAATTCTCTTTTTTTCACCCCATTCTCATATTCATCCATAACAAACCTAAGGGGATGAATCTCAATATGTGGATTTCTATATTTTCTATCCACAAAAGCTTCAATAGCTCTGCGCACTACCTGCAACATGGTAGAGTGATAATTAAAATCTCTTCTGCTTTCCCTCTCTCTTCTCTCTTCATCTTCCATCATATCATACCAAGCAAAGAATCGCTTGAAATCAGTAGAAGCCTCCAAGGATGAGTTATAGCAATCCCATTGATAAAAAAACTTTTGGAAACCACGTTTACGCTCAGGAGCCTTTATTTGCCCACGTCCTGTACCATAATAAGCAAGAATAGGCAAACCAACCCTTTCTCCATGCATAATTAGATTTCTCATGTTTTCAGCATAAGCTTTCACTTCCTTCACATCAGATTGCAGAGGAAGAATCATCCCTTTACGGTAACGCGTTATACCATAATGGTTTTCATCGTTTCTGAGCACAAGTTTTGCATACAGGAAATCTGCGATACGATTATCATCATCAATATGAACATCAGAATCTTTAAAGTTTTTCAGAGAATTACCAGGGAAGACACCAATAAACGGACTGAGCATAATGGAGATCGTGTCAAGAATAGTACTCTTGCCACAACCATTATTACCCAATAATATCGTTATATTCTTATCATCTTCAAATGTCAATGACTGTGTATTATTGCCAAACAATCTCACATTCTGCAATGACAGCTGCTCTATTCTCATAAACAAATTCTTTAAATGATAATGCAAAGATAATGATTTCCCTGACAACCTCCAAGTTTTTTCACGATTTTAACAAAAAAAACAATCCCGGCCCAGAGATTCCTTTTTGAATCTCCGAGCCGGGAACAGCATATATTTAAATATAGAGAATTAAATTTCATCTAAATTAAAAACTGGATAATCCTCTGCATAAATACTTAAACTTAAAAGAACATCATCTGTCATTTCATGCTTGTGAGACTTCAGATTCTCCCATACTTCCGAGATGAGACTAGCTATCAGAGTTGCCTCTTCTGCTATGTAACAATACTTATAATAAGCTTTTCCCCACCATTGAAGACTTTTATAGATTTGTTGCCAAGATTTATTCTCCAACATCTTTGCAAAGTCTGCCTTGCCTTTTACAAAATCGTGGATTGGCTGATAAGGCAAATCTTCTGGTGCGAGATAGGCCTTGCAAAACATCTTGGGATTCATCACCACCCACTCCTTTTTTGAAACATTGGAATACCTTTTAGAGAACATCCAATGAATCGCTTGTTGACACAGTAAACCATCAAAAACAAATATTGCCTTGTCAGAAACTAGACAAACTGCAGGATTCAACAGTTCAAGAGTATGCGATACTTTACGATTCAAGCTAGCAGCCTCTAGTCCTTCAGTCGATTTATACCCCAACCTCAACTCAACCATTAGCAACTTACCGGTAGTCTTACGGTTATTTTCGTAATCAGCGATGCCTATTACCGCATCCATTGTAGCTTGCTTTTGCCCGCCACAAATCATTGTCTCATAGGTATCCATGTCCAAACATTCGATTCGCTCGTCAAAAAAATTATCTTTATAATCCCTTTTACAAACGTCACTTAGTAGCGCCCCAGCCTTTTCATAAATGGGGTGCGACTCTACACACTCATTATCAAAAATCTGTATCGCCATATTGCTGAATCCTTTCCAATGCTATATTGAACGAATCAAAGATAGGCTCGATGTCACTGCCGAGAGGCTTAAAAGCATACTGAAACCCATCATCATCCACACTCTGAGCTAAATAGAAGTTTGTTTCAGCCAAGATTTCTTCCTTTTTGGCTATTGCCTTGATGGCAGCGACAAAGTCAGGATTATGACTCGCTAAGACTATTTTTACTCCCAACGATTTACGGATAAGAATCAATAATCTAGCAAAAACAACAACCCACTGAGGGTGCAAATGAACTTCCGGCTCATCTATCATTAGAACCGTCTTGTCATCTAAATGACCATTCTTTATCAACTGGAAAAGATAGGCAAACGACTTCATACCAGTAGCGATTTTATCCAAAGGAAGCAATAGCTTGCCATCCTTGCGCTCATAATACATTTCTTTATTGCCCAACAAACTGTCAGAAACATTAATTTTTCCATTTAGGATTTCTGATATGCGATACAGCAAACGTATGTTTTGCTTATCATGACAACCATTTTCCTCTAGCATTAATTTTCTTAATCTTTGCCAAAACACATTCTTTAGGAAGTCATCCAAGCCGAAAGCCATTGGAGTGTCTATGTAAATCGCTTTGTCCAGATTAAAGAGAGAGCCTATTCTCCCATCAGATATAATGTTGACCCCTTCCTCTTGCAAGGCAATCTTAACGGGAACCATCTCATCTTCATATAGATATGTATGAAGAAAAGACAAGACATCTGTCAAGGAGCGATCCTCGCTTTTATACAATACCTCTTGCTGCATTTTATCTACCTGTAGGCTTATCAACTCAGCAAAAGTTTGAGCATTTCTAGCCTTTTCCTCACCATCTAAATTCTGATTCAAGAAATTAAGAACTCTATCTTTTCGTTGTTCTTGAACATTCTCAGCATTCAAGAATTTATCTAGTTGTGAGGCAAATTCACCTATAAACAAATGTAACTTGCCAGAGTATTCGCCTATTGAGTCTAATGAGAAATTATCATCGAGTTTTAAATCGTCAACAGATTGCAAAATATTCAGACCATTGTTAATCCCTCTATGTAGTCCCCACATTTCCCTAATGGCACGACTGATATTTTGCAGCAATGAATTTATTTCTGTTTTATATCCTTTAACCAGATAGGAGTCAAAATCCGTAGCAATATCTATCATATAATATAACCATCTAGATATAGTACTCTTACCACATCCATTTGGTCCTGCCAGCACGGTGATACCATCTATTATGATATCAGCCTCCTTGATAGCATGATAGCTACATATAGAAAAACGATACTTGCTCATTTATTCAATCATTTATAATTATTTTCGCAAAGGTACAACTATTATATGAAAACACCTAAGATTTCATAGTTTTTAACACGAAAAGCCATCACACTTTCCCCATGCTGCCACGCCCCCATCCACTACCCCCACAAACGCAAAAATCCCGGCCCAGAGATTCCATTGAATCTCAGAGCCGGGATCTCTTATTCCTATCTACCAGCTTATCTTTCCGAAGCTTGGTATTCCGTTATTTATCCAGCGCCTGGTATTTAGAGTGCTGACTCTTGTACTCCGGAACGATTTGCTTCATCTTGCCCACTATCTTCATGTCGTCGAAGGTCTGAGCTATGCATGACAGTTCGTCCAGTTCCTTGCATACATCGGCATAGTCATACTCACGCACCTTCGCAATCTTGATTTTCTTGTGGAAGGTAGGGAGCGTCACCTCCTTGTCGTTGAGCACCTCTTCGTAGAGTTTCTCGCCATCACGAAGACCAGTGAACTTGATTTCCACGTCCTTAGCACCGCTCAACTTAATCATGCGCTTAGCCAAATCCACAATCTTCACAGGCTGTCCCATGTCGAACACGAAAATCTCACCGCCATTTCCCATTGTACCAGCCTCCAAAACCAGTTTGCAAGCCTCGGGTATCAACATGAAGAAGCGGATGATGTCGGGATGCGTCACTGTCACAGGACCGCCGTTTTTAATCTGCTCCTTGAAGAGCGGAATTACCGAACCATTACTACCCAACACGTTACCAAAACGAGTAGTAACAAACTGCGTCACAGCCTTCATTGGCATACCAGCGTCATCCAGGCAAGCATCAGCATAAATTTTTCCCTCCTTGATAGCCTTGTCCAGACTCTGCACATAGATTTCGCAGATGCGCTTCGAGCAGCCCATCACGTTGGTAGGGTTCACCGCCTTGTCGGTGGAAATCATCACAAACTTCCTCACGCCATACTTCACGCTCAAGTCGGCTATCACCCTCGTGCCATCCACATTGTTATGGATGCTCTCGCTCGGGTTGTCCTCCATCATCGGCACATGCTTGTAGGCTGCGGCGTGGAACACGTAGTCAGGCCTGTGTTCACGGAAGATTTCCTCCATCCTAGGCTTGTTCTGTATGCTCGCCATCAATGTGAACGCCTCGATTTGCGGAAAATTCTTCGCCATCATCAGGCGCACATCATGCAATGGAGTCTCAGCCTGATCCACCAAGATGAGTTCATTCGGCTGATAGATGGCAATCTGTCTCACCATCTCGCTGCCGATGCTGCCAGCCGCACCCGTTATCAGGATACGCTTACCAGACAGCAGATTACCCACAGCCTTCATATCCACCTCAATCTTCTCACGAGGCAGAAGATCCTCGATGTCCACTTCCTTAATTTGCGAATGCGATAAATAGCTCTTGCCATCCCATTCCTGCGCACCCGCCAACACGAAGAGTTTGATGTCGTTATCTACCAGGCTGTTAATCATCTCCGTATTCTTGCGCAGTTCCTCACTCTTCACAGGAGAAACCAGCAAAGCATCAGCATTCTCCTTCTTCATTTCATCCACCAGATGCGCATCGTTGCGGAATATCTCCACGCCCATCATATACTTGCCCTTTCCATTCACGGTATCACTCACGAATCCCTTCAGGACAAATCGAGAAGGTTTGGTGCTGCGAATCATCTTCGCCAACCCCACGCCTCCACTGTGCGTACCATAAATAAACACACGTGTCGCCTTGCCCGTATGCATCGAGTCGTATAACATTTTTACAACCACACGCAAAGCCGTCATCATCAGGGTAGCGATGAGGAAGGTAAAGAACAGTTCACGTATACGCACAGGCTCCAACCATCTATCCACATGAACGTAATATCGGGCTATGGCAATGATAACGAAGCCGATGGCATTGGCAGATGCGATACGAGTCAAATCCACAAACGAAGAGTAGCGGATGATAGCCTGGTAAGTGTGCATCAGCCGGATGCCTATCAGATAGGCTATAAGATAGACGCAGAGCGTACCCACCAACGGCCAGAAGTTATTTGTAAGCTCGCTGCCCCCATGATCCAAATAATAGCATAATATACCTGAAAACAAAAGGATCAGACAGTCGAGGATAAGCACACACCAGTATGGAAGGGCATTTTTAGTAAAATACCATTCTCTCAGTTTTGAAATAAAATTCATAAAGAGTTTCTCTAAGTCTCGTTGTTTTAGTACTCAATAGCTTCCTTGATGCACTCCACAATATAGCGCACATCATCATCGCTCACCATAGGACCGGCAGGCAGACACATACCAATCTTGAAGATAGCCTCGCTCACGCCATTCACATAGGCAGGAGCATCCAGATATACAGGCTGCTTGTGCATCGGTTTCCACACAGGGCGAGCCTCAATCTTCTTCGAAAGCATGAACACACGCATCGCCTCCACGTTCTCGTTAGGCTGGCAGTCGGTAGTAGGCGAATCCACCACATGAATCACGCCAGCGGCACCACCCACGGCAGTCTTCACCACCTCCTTGTAAGCATTCTCCTGTCCCTTGACTTTCAGTTTATCATCCAGCACGATGGTGCAGAGCCAGAAGTTAGAATCATAGTCAGCATTAGGCGCCTCATGCAGCGTGATGCCCTCCATATCCTTCAACAGTTCCTTGTAGAGTTGCTGCACGTGCTTGTGGTGAGCAATATGGTCTTCGAGCACCGTCATCTGTCCCCTTCCTATGCCAGCGCACACATTACTCATGCGATAGTTATAGCCGATGGCGGTATGCTGATAGTAAGGATAGGAGTCGCGCGCCTGAGTAGCATACCACATCACCTGGTTCTTGCTCTCTGCATCATTACAGATCAAGGCACCGCCTCCCGAGGTGGTAATCATCTTGTTGCCGTTGAAACTCAGCACGCCAAACTTGCCGACGGTGCCCAGCACCTGTCCTTTATAGCGTGATCCGAATCCCTCAGCGGCATCCTCCACCACAGGAATGCCATACTTGTCGGCTATCGCCATGATGCGGTCGCAGTCATAAGGCATGCCATAGAGAGCCACTGGCACGATTGCCTTCGGATAGTTACCCGTCTTCTCCTTGCGGTCGATGATGGCTTTTTCCAGCAGTTCAGGATCCATGTTCCATGTGTTTGGCTCCGAGTCGATGAATACAGGCGTAGCACCAAGGTAAGTGATAGGGTGCGAGGAGGCACAGAAGGTAAAGCTCTGCACGCACACCTCGTCGCCAGGACCTACGCCGCAAGCTAACAAGGCTAGGTGAACGGCGGCAGTTCCAGCACTCAGTGCCACCACCTCCTTCTGCAAGTCGGTGCCGTCGCTGTTCTTTGACACGAAAGCTTTCAAGTCATCCTCGAATCCGTTCACGTTAGGTCCCAGCGGCACCACCCAGTTGGTATCGAAAGCCTACTTCACGTATTTCTGTTCCATACCATCCTCGCTCATGTGGGCGAGGCAGAGATAAATCGTTTTGCGTTCCTTATCCATTGTAAAATCTTTTATATTTTTCTCTAACTTATATTTTCACACGAATTAATATAGCCATAACCAGCAAAACAGGCCATGGCAGCAGAAGACCGACTAAAGCCATCAGTCGGTCGAATATCCATTTCTAAATCATAGAATTATTACATGTAGGTACACATAGAAGTTGTTGCCAAGCTTCATAGAGCTTGGCAACAACCCATGTTGTATTTCTAAAAAAGTTATTTTCTAATCTTGTGTTTTCGCTGGTATTAGTTGGTATTATTGGTATTAATTATTTAATCCCCCTTGCCATCCTATCTTCCATTCCAGGCAGTTCACCTCGTCCTTCACCGAGAAGTTCAAGCCTATCTTCACCACCTTCTTGCCGCTCATCTTGAAGGCATCGGCATAGTGCCTTGCTTCTATCTGGGCTAGGGCCTCCTCGGCACTCTTGTTGAACTTCAGTTCCATCACGTAGATGGCATCAGCAGTCTCCATCGTGATATCGATTCTGCCCTTCGCCGTATGCGGTTCCACTAGGATGCTATAGTTGGTAAGCAGGGCAAACATGATGTAGAGCGTCTGCTGCCAATGCCCCTCGTAGTTGGTGTTGTCGCAGTAAGGCACCGTCTCCAGGAAGTCGTTCAGCAGGCTAAAGGCTGCATCCATATCCCCCTTCTTCACCAATACCGACATTTTGGCGATGGTTGTGTTAGCCTTCGCCGACTTGTCCGTCAGATAATGAGGCAAGAGACTTCCATATAGCCCCACCCTTATCTCTTGGTTAGGCAATGCCAACAGGTACAATTTTGTAGGCTTGTCATATCCCTTGATGGTGACATACCCGCTCTGATAAAGCAAAGGTACGATGGTGGTCATCGTTTCTGTGGGGGCATCAAAGTCCTTCTTGCCCACCTCTATGGTCTCGCCAAGGTCTGCAGGCAAAAAATCATACTTTCTCATCATGTTGATGAGATAGGTAGGAGTGCCCGAGCCAAACCAGTAATCATCCATTCTACCATCGGCAAAGCAATTGAGCAGACTGTAAGGATTGAAGACATCTGGCGATGGCCAGCAGAAATGATAGCCATCATAATGATTTTTCAGTTCCTCGATGGTTTCCTCCCTACTAAGTTCCTGATGCTCGGCAAGAGCGTCGATATCATCTCTCATCTGTGTAAGCATTTCCTCCTTGGTGATACCGCAGATGCCGGCATAAGGCTCGTCCATGCTCACATTCTTGATATTGTTCAGCTCGCTGAAGATACTGAGCTGCGAGAATTTCGTGATGCCCGTCAGGAAAACGAAGCGAAGCAATGGCTCGCAATCTTTCAAGGGACTGTAGAAATTGCGCATCGTATTGCGCAAAAAATCGAGTTTTTCCTTCTCGTGAGCCACATCCAGCAGCGGTGCATCATATTCATCGATGAGCACCACCGCCTGCTTACCAGTCTTTGCTGTAATAGTTTTTATCAAGTTGAGCAAACGAACGTTCGGATCTGGAGAATCACAATCTACTCCAAACCTATCCTCATTTTCCTTTAATATATATAAGAGGTATCTATCCAGCTGTTCCTTCTCCATATGTTTGCCTCCAGCCAGGCTGAAGTGCAGCACGGGATAAGCCGTCCACTCCTTCTCCAGCTTCTCGATGGCAAGCCCCTCGAAGAGTTCCTTCTTACCCTCGAAATAACTCTTGAAAGTGGAAACCAGCAGCGACTTGCCGAAACGGCGTGGTCGGCTCAGGAAGAAATACGTTCCATCGGTATGCGTCATATGATAGATGTATTCCGTCTTATCTACATAGAACATATCCTCCTTGCGGATCCGTTCAAATGTCTGAATTCCTATAGGATATAATTTTCTTGCCATAATCAAACGCTGTCTAATGAAATTTATTTCAGTTTGTCTTGTCTCAAAAAGTCAGGCTGTCCAGACTTTAAACAGATTAATTCACAATTATACTTTCTACGGAAATCAACTTTCGCTCTTTCAACCACAGACCTTCCTGTGTTTGCAGGAATTTTATTTGCAACAATCCTAGCTTTCGTCCATTTCGCTCTGTTCTGAACAAACAAGGGATAGGACAATGTTGCATCAAGCTGTTTTACGGCATGAGCCACATCAGAACCTTTCAGTTCAACAAATACACATACTTTTTCATCCGTGCAGGTTGTTGCTACAACAAGCTTGTCACACTTGTCCTTGTCAGCACCTTTTATAATGTTACCATCTACTTGATAAGCCACACAGTCCATCGGAGGAACGAAGTTCAGCAAATAAACTGTCGAACGCTCCTTCAGACTGATTTTCGAACATTTTCTAACTTCCTTTTCAGCCAGATAACCTGCCAAAAAACAATTATGAGCCCACTTTAAAAAGTAAGGCCTGTTTAAAATGTTTATATTTCACGAAAATAATCTCTGATTTATGCCGTAATCTGGAATATTTTTCGTATCTTTACACCATCAATTAAAAGAATGACTATGTTTAAAAAGACAGATCCGAATCCTCAGTTAGATATATTCACGGCTCCCTCAATGCAGTTA
>ERZ773193.198-NODE-198-length-95894-cov-10.440843_pt1 | contig 95894 bp, 65 predicted proteins | sample MGYA00511110_ERZ773193 | MGnify/ENA primary metagenome ERZ773193 (study PRJEB29015, sample SAMEA2737784) | human gut metagenome | biome: human gut; feature: human-associated habitat; material: faeces | place: China | collected 2012 ... | reverse complement strand
AGAGCACTTGACTTTTAATCAAGTTGTCCGGGGTTCGAATCCCCGCACGCTCATCAGAACAAGCGATTGCTTGTTCTATTTTTTTCTTTCAAAGAAGAAAATAAAAGAGAATAAGCGGATGTGGCGGAATTGGCAGACGCGCCAGATTTAGGTTCTGGTGTCTACGACGTGCAGGTTCAAGTCCTGTCATCCGCATTGAAAAGAAAACTCCGGAATCCCCGTGTTTGTAAAAATACGAGGATTCCGGAGTTTTTGTTCAGGTAGAAATGTAAGTTCCCTGGGTTCCCAAAGAAAAGCCTTGTCAGGAAACAGAGTTTTCTCTTAATTCTTTTTCTCTGTCAATGAACATAATCAGAAAAGCAACGAACAAAAGGAAGGAACATCCTAAGATCGCCTTTTCGTGAAGAATCCGCACAACGGCATTTCCGATGACGGCTCCGATAATGAAGCAGATGATAATGCCATAGTAGAGAAGACTGGAATCAAGGAATTTCCGTTCTTTTGTATGTAAATAATGGTGAAGGTTTTCCGTTCCGCTTCTCAAATTACCGATGCACATAGTTGTGGCAATTCCTTGTCCGTGAATTTTGCGGAAACTTTCAACCTGAATGCCACAGGCAAAAGAGGTAAGCGAGTTGGCAGGCAGATTGAGCGTCGTAGGAAAGAAACTGACTGCAATCAGGATCAGGGTTTCTGTAAGGACAGAAATCTGTCTCCAGTGAAGCAGGTTCGGTTCTTTTGTACGGACCGTGTCTGCCAGTGCGATTCCCAGTGCAAAAGCAAGTACCGGGAAGAGGTAATTAAGCATGGTCTGATAGTTTCCCTCAGAAAGATTTACACCAAAAAGGAGCATATTTCCCGTCTGAGCATTGGCAAAGACTTTTCCACGTTCAATATAGGAATAAGCGTCCATAAAGCCGCCTGAGAGGGCGAGAATCGTTCCAAGACCGATGGATTCGGAAATCTGCATGGAATGTTTCATAAAGAAGTCACCTCATTTAATTGGATTTACGTGAGAAATTCGCAAGGCACGTTTCTCACAGTTTGCAAACTTATTATAGAAAGGATTGGAAAGAATGTCAAATCTGGTAAGAAGTAAAAAGAAAATGTGGCGTGGATTCAAAACGATTGTTCAGGGTATCTTAAGATTGTTTTAAAATCAAGAAAGTACAGGTTGAAGTTTGAATGAAATTCTGATATCCTATATCGGTATGCCTGAAAAAGAAGCAGAGCGGCATACATTGTCAGATGGAGGTTTTATAATGATAGAAAAGAAAATTAAATTAATGTCATCCGGTCAGATCTTAAGTTTCTGCAAGGCATGTCAGAAACTGGAGTCAGATGTGGATGTGACGGATATGTCTAATAGAAATTATCAGATTGATGGAAAGTCCCTGCTGGGGCTGATGTCCGTAAAGCTGGGACTTCCCATGAGAGTTGTCATATCAGGCTCAGATGAAGAACTGGCAGAGCAGTATCTGGGTAAATATGAGTTTGAATGATTATTCGATATTTTTGAGTGCCTCGTCCATAGGCACTTTTTTTATTTTCCGGTACTCCAGTAAAGCTACGATCAGGTAAGTGCCAAATCCAAGAACGAACATTTTTACATAAATAACCGGATCCATATACAGCGGAATCCATCCGGTGATGCTGGTGATCATGATCGCACGGAACAGACCGGTCATGATAATGCTTTCAATCGGAAGGCTGATCAAAAGGAACAGTACGACAACAATGGAGGTAGAGAGAATGTAAAGCCGACTGATCTCCCAGTTGGTATATCCGAGAATTTTGGTCATGGAAATCGCCTGTGCATTTTTATCGATAATGATCTTGGAAAGCAGATAGATCAAGATAACAAACATCAGAATCGCAAAGCCATCCACAAGAGACATCATACTTCCCATTGATACGGTGAGCTGTCTGGAGATTTTGGACAGGCTGTCCAGATCAATGACAGAAGAAATATATTTCTGGTCAATATCTGTAATCTCCGTTTTGGAGAGATAACCGCTGAAATAGTCGCTTCCAAGATCGAAGGTATCGTTTAACTGTTTCTGTGGCATGAAAATGGTAAGTCCGCCTTCGTAGTTATAAATGCCGTCTACTGTAAACTGATAAGTATCATCTTCATAAATTTCCTTTAATTTAATCGTATCGCCCTTTTTCAGGTTGTATTTATCCGCATAGGCAGAGGAGATGTAGACACCATTGTAAAGATCATCTGAATCTGCTGCATCTGCGAAATCAATGGAAATATAACGGCTGTCATCTGTCAGGCCATAGAGCAGGATTTCTTCTTCTTTGTAGCCGGTATCATAAGTATTTAATGAATAGGCACTGAATTTTTCAGCGTCTTCATTATCGGTTTCCACAGCACTTTGAAAATACATCATAGAAAGAAGACTTGAAAGTTTATTCTCTTCATTCATTGCCTCCAGTGGAATCTGCAAAATATACTGATAATTGCACAACAGGTTATCGGAGAGGACTTCCTGATAATGATCGAGTACTGCAGGGAAAAGCAGTCCGAACATTAAAAGGAGATTTGCAAAAAGGATTCCGACAAATAACAGTACATAGTTGCTGATATTCTGAAAAATAACACGCATGCGGAAACGGCTGAAAAATGCCAGCTTCGGGCTTAAATAAAGAGTATGCTTCTGACGTCTTTTCTTCAAGTCTCTTCTTAAAAACTTAAGTGGAGAAAGAGAAAGCTTTCTGTAGAGTATTGTAAAGTTTACAAGGATCATCAAAATGATCGGAATCACGGTTGTCAGAAGGAAAGCTTCCGCATTCCAGATGGTAGTATAAGTCGGAAGACTGTAGCTTCCGTAATACATACCGGCACATACATCTTTCAGGACGGTATAACCTAAAATATTTCCGATCACGGCACCGATCAGGGTGACAATAATCGGCATGGACATATAATGGCGGATCAGTTCGGCACGGGTATAACCGGATGCAAGCAGTGTTCCGATGACATTGGATTCTTTCATGATGGTATTGCTGCTCGTAATTCCAAAGACGAATGCCATGATTACGATAATAATATAAAGAAAGACAATAATCATAGCACGGTCACTGCCCATATCGTCACCGGTGAAATTGATCGCCTGGTTCAGATAGCGGGGAACGTAGTCCTGCAGAGAAACTTCCTTATTAATAGCCTTCATCAGGTCATCGGAAACCTTCTTTTCTTCCTTATCATTGGCAGGTTCTTTTGCATATTTCCAGGAGTAGACATATTTGATGGAAGAACTTTCAAATTTGGAAAAAGCCTCAGGTGTCACGACAGCCACTCCGAATTTTACCGAGTCGAACATCGAATCATTATTATTCTGGAAAAGGCAACTGTAATCAGGAAGAGCAACCAGTCCGGTGATCGTCCATTCATGGGAATCGCTCTTTAAAGTGTCACCGACTGACAGATGGTTGTTATCTGCATACATACGGTCGATTGCAATCTCATTTTCGCTGGAAGGAAAATCTCCCTTCATCAGGCATACCAGGTTGACATCGGTACGATTGGAAAAAATACGGAGCGTACTTCCATTGGTTATGGATTCTTCGGAATAAAAATTTTCATACAGGGTAATGTCATTTTCTTCGATTGCCTGAATCTGTGAAGTTGTTGCTTTTTTAGCAATCTGAAAATGTCCGTTCTCAATATTATACTTCTGAAATCCTTCATTATAAGTCCTGATCATACTTCCGTCTGCCACAAGGAAACCGGAAACAAATCCAATGGAAATGATCAGGAGCAGAAAAATTACAAGATACTTTCCAAATTCACTTTTCAGTTCCCTTGGAAGACGTTTGGTTAATGGATTTTTCATCGTTTCAGCCTCCTTACCAGTCTAATGCTTCGGCAGAAACTTTATGCTCATTCAGATAATTTTTGCGGATCATACCGTCACGGATACGGACAACCCGGTCTGCCATGTCTTTGATGGCATCATTATGAGTAACCATGACAACGGTATTTCCGTATTTCTGATTCACGGTTTCAATCAGCTTCAGGATCTCTTTGGAAGTATTGTAGTCCAAAGCACCGGTTGGCTCATCGCAGAGCAGGATATCCGGGTTCTTTACGATCGCACGTCCAATGGCAGTACGCTGCTGCTGACCACCGGAAAGCTGATTGGGGAGTTTACGCTGATGATCTGCAAGACCAAGTGTATCAAGAAGTTCATCCACATCCAGGGCATGGTCGCTTAAATAAGCTCCGACTTCGATATTTTCGCGGACAGTCAGGTTCGGGATCAGATTATACATCTGGAAAACGTAGCCCAGATGTTTGCGGCGGTAGAGTCCGAGCCGCTTCGGAGTCATTTTCTCCATGAGTTCTCCGTCGATCGTGATCTGTCCGCTGTCAGCATGATCGATTCCACCGATAATATTAAGCAGGGTGGACTTTCCGGAACCGGAAGGACCTAAAAGAACGCAGAACTCACCTTTTTCAATGGAAAGATCAATCCCTTTCAGGACTTCCACCCGGCTGTCGCCCTGTCCAAATGATTTTTTAATATGATTTAGATTAAGAAACATGGTAACCTCCTTCAAACTCTGGTTAGAATAATCTAACCAAACTATACCATTTATTCTTTCTTATGTAAAGATGTCGGGGTCAAAAGCCCCCGACTTTGATGCCTACGGATTGCTCCGTGCTACGCACTCCCACAATCCTACCCAATATTCGCATATCGTGGGATTATCATCCCACTTTTATGCTCATATCGGGGCGGGTCCTAAGGTCTTTCACCCACCTATGAGCAAGCTCATGTGGGCTTAGACCTTTTGACCCTGGCATCTAGTAAATACAATATCTACTATCTAATATTTACGATCGAATATCTTAGTCAATAGCCATCCGGCTTTTTTCTATTCTTTTTAAATTTGCATTGTTGAGTGAATACGCTGTGGAGCTAAAAACTTCTTATCGAGATGGTCAGCGGAAAGCAGGGTGTTCCTGAGCAGGTGCATTAGCAGGAGCGTTCCGAAGACACTTTGCAGCGTTTGTTAGAGAAAGTAAATCGAGTGCCATTGCACGAAGATTTCCACTTTCGAGTTACAAACGGTCAACGGGCTGAGGTAAAGCGGGTCCTGCACTGCGAAGGAATATCCCTGCTTTCCGCGTCCGCTTCGCCACCAAGAATTTGTATGTCTTCTAAGCGTATCACCCCAACAAATACAAATTTCACCCACAATTCTCACTATACACTTCAAAGGATTTCTCAATCCCATCAAGTATTTCTGCATACTGCCGGAAAGCACTTTTCATTTCGAGTTCATCAAAGGGCTGGGATTTATAGCAGATCCGGTGTTCCATGGCAGCCCAGAAATCCATGGAAATGGTGCGAAACTGAATTTCCACCGGATAGTATTCCATGCCATCCAGTGAATAAACAGGAACTCCCAGTACAAGATGATAGCTCCGGTAACCGTTCGGTTTTGGATGTCGGATATAATCTTTTTCGCAGACGAGGATCAGGTCAGTCTGCTTTTTTAATGATTCAGCAAGCTGATAAATATCGCGTTCAAAAAAGCAGATAACGCGGATACCGGCAATATCTTTCAGTAATGTGCGTGCATCCGGCACACTTCCGTTAGAATGTTTCTTTTTTAATTTATTTTCCATACTTATTTTTTCCTTGATCCGGTGGGTGATTCCATGGATTGGCCGGACATCCTCATTGTCAGCGGCACAGTGATTTAAAATCTCCAGTCGGGTAAGGATCAGGTTCATGGCATCCGTATAAGGATGGATCAAAGTATGATATTGTTCATTTGTCATAGAATTTATACTCCCTTCAATTCGATTGACAGACTCCCCTTAATGTCAGATGTTATTTTAGGACGAAAATGTGATGAAAAAGTGCTGGAAATATTATGAAATTATAAAATTATGTCGGGGTCAAAAGCCCCCGACTTTGATGCCTACGGATTGCTCCGTGCTACGCACTCCCACAATCCTACCCAATATTCGCATATCGTGGGATTATCATCCCACTTTTATGCTCATATCGGGGCGGGTCCTAAGGTCTTTCACCCACCTATGAGCAAGCTCATGTGGGCTTAGACCTTTTGACCCTGGCATCATAAAATAATATCTGTATTGATAACGCAATGCGGATATGGTAAGATACAGAAAAGATTTAACCGCAAGAAAAAGTATGTTATACTGTAGTCGTATCGCAAAATGAAAGGGAGGCTTATTATGTTTCGATTAAATAATGGTGTTGAAATTCCAGAGATGGGTCTTGGTGTCTATAAGATGAATGCGGGAAAAGAAATGGACGATGCAGTAAGATATGCATATGAACAGGGTTATCGCTTATTTGATACGGCTCAGATGTATAAAAATGAAAGCGGACTGGGTGAAGCGTTAGAGAAGAACCGGATTCCCAGGCAGGATATTTTCCTGATCAGTAAGGTGGATAATTGTAATCAGGGATATGAGAGGACACTTGAAAGCTTTGAAAAGTCTTTAGAACGCCTGAAGACGGATTATCTGGATGCGTTTCTTGTACACTGGCCGGGACAGAACCGGGAAAGAATGCTTGCTACATGGAAAGCAATGGAAAAGCTGTATGCAGAAGGAAAGGTCAGGAGCATAGGTGTATGCAATTTTGAAGTCTGCCAGCTAGAGGCTCTGCTGGCAAATTGCAAAGTCAGACCGATGATCGATCAGATTGAGCATACGCCGTTTATGCATGATGAGAAATTACTCGGATTTTGCAGAGAAAATGAGATCCGGGTTATGGCATGGGGACCTTTATTGCGGGGCAATCTGGACGAGGATGGGATTGGCAGGATGGCTGCGGGATATAATAAGACGTCTGCTCAGTTATTGTTGCGTTGGAATGTCCAGCAGGGGATTATCCCAATTCCAAAGTCGAAAAATAAAGAACGGTTATTGCAGAATATTTCGATATCCGATTTTGAGATTACGGAAGAAGATATGAAAAGGATGAATGCAATGAATCAAAATAAAAGAACAAGTTATGATCCGATGGTATTTGATTTTTAGAAAGAAGTGCTTATTTTCAGGTGAAACTGGAGATTAATAAAAAAGAAAAGTTAAAATGCAGAAAAATGCAGGAAAGTAACTTAGTGATTCGTTTATAGGAGGAAAGAAAGATGTCAGTTGTTAAGTTAACGGTAGAAAATTTTGAGCAGGAAGTTCTTCAGGCGGAAAAGCCAGTGCTGGTAGATTTTTATGCAGACTGGTGTGGACCTTGTAAGATGATGAGTCCGATTGTGGATGAGATTGCTGAGGAGGAATCGGAAATCAAAGTGTGCAATATCAATATCGATCAGGCTATGGAGATTGCACAGAAATACAGGGTAATGAGTATCCCGACCTTTATTGCGTTTGAGAACGGTGAGGAAGCAGGCCGACAGATCGGTGCAGTATCAAAAGGTGAGTTGTTAAGTCTTATAAAGTAAAGAAGTTCATCGATACAGGAACGATACAAAGTGATTGCGGACAACGGGCAGATGCAGGAACGGTGTGGGAAGAGTGACCGGTCTGTATCTGCTTTTTATACCAAAGTATGCAGAAGAAACTGCCGGTGGCAGATGCTCTGTATACCATAGCATTTGGAGGAAATGAATGTCACTACAGTTTATTTTGGGAAATTCAGGAAGTGGAAAATCTCATTATCTTTATCAGCAGATCGTGAATGAATCAATGGAACACCCGGAAAAGAATTATCTGGTTCTTGTACCGGAGCAGTTTACCATGCAGACGCAGAGAGATTTATGTGCGGCACATCCGAGAGGCGGCATCATGAATATTGATGCATTAAGCTTTATGAGACTGGCATATCGCGTATTTGAAGAAGTCGGCAGGGAAGAACAGCCGGTTCTTGATGATGAGGGGAAGAATCTTGTGATCCGGAGGATTGCGGGGAAGCTCGAGGATGACCTGAAAGTATTGAAAGGAAATTTGAAAAAGCAGGGATATATTAGTGAAGTAAAGTCTGTTATCTCAGAATTTGTACAGTATGGTGTTGATTTTGACAAGCTGGATGACTTTATGGAGGGACTCAGTCAGGAAAGTTATCTTTATTATAAATTGCAGGATATCCGTAAAGTATATGAAGGATTTGAAGAGTATCTGCGGGATCGTTATATTACCAAAGAAGAGATGTTGGATGTACTGGCGAGAGCGGTATGTGACTCAGAACTTCTTAAGGGGAGCGTGATCGCACTGGATGGATTTACGGGATTTACTCCGGTTCAGATCCGGCTGATCTCAGAACTTTTAAAAGTCAGTGAAAAGGTGATAGTTACGGTTGAAATTGACCGCAGGGAAGATCCTTTTATTTATCGGCATCCTTACCAGCTTTTTGCGTTGAGCAAGCAGATGGTTACATCTCTTGTAAAGACTGCACAGGATGCAGGGGCAGAGGTTGAAGAATCGGTCTGCCTGTATGAAAAAGTGCCATACCGGTTCAGAGAAAATCCTGAGATGGCATTTTTAGAATCGGAACTTTTCCGTTATTCAAGGAGACAGTATAAAAAGAAAAAAGAAGAATCGGAAACCTGCAGCGGAGCAATTTCGCTTCATGAGACGAAAAATCCGAGAGAAGAAGCCAGGTATGTGGCAGAATCAATCCGAAAGCTGGTGCGTGAAAAAGACTACAGATATCGGGATATTGCGGTTATAGCTGCGGATCTGAACCTGTATGCGGATGCATTGGAGAAAGCGTGTGAATTATTTGAAATTCCGGTTTTTATGGATCATAAAAAAAGTATTTTGCTCAATTCATTTGTAGAATATCTGCGGAGCCTGCTGGCGATGGCAGAACAGAATTTTACCTACGAAAGTGTATTCAGGCATTTGAGGACCGGATTGTGCGGTTTTACGGATGAAGAGATTGACCGATTGGAAAATTATTGTCTGGCACTGGATATTAAAGGGTATAAAAAATGGCAGCAGGCGTGGGTCAGAAGAACTCCGTCAACCGGAGAAAAAGAACTGGAAGAACTGAATCATCTGAGAGTGATCTTTGTAGAAAAGACGATGGGACTGATACAGGTTCTGAAGCAGAAGAAAAAGACTGTCAGAGATGTAACGCAGGCAGTATATGAATATCTTGTTCAGGAAAAGCTGCAACAGAAAATTGCACAGTTGGAGAAAAAATTTCAGGACCGGGGAGAACTGGCACTGGCGAAAGAGTATGCACAGGTATACAGGATCGTTATGGAATTATTTGATAAATTTGTAAGTCTGCTGGGTGAAGAAGAAATCGCTCTGAAAGATTACTGTGAATTACTGGATGCAGGACTGGAAGAGGCGAAGGTAGGAGTCATTCCGCCAAGTCTTGATCAGGTTATGATCGGAGATGTAGAACGTACAAGGATCAAGAATATCAAAGCTTTATTCTTTGTAGGGGCAAATGATACACTTTTACCGGGAAATACAGGAGTGGGCGGATTGTTGTCTGAATGTGACCGGGAGCAGTTTCAGAAGAAAGAAATCTCACTTTCTCCGGGGGCAAAAGAAAAGATTTATATTCAGAAATTTTATTTGTATTTAAATCTTACCAAGCCGACAAAATTTCTCTTTTTATCCTGGGCAAAAGTGTCAGGAGAGGGAAAATCTCTCCGGCCATCGTATCTGATCCAGGAGTTGATGCGGTTGTTCCCGGATTTAAAACCGGTGGATGAGGAAGAAAAGTCATGGCAGCAGTGTGAGATGACAAGAAGGACCGGGATTCTCAGACTGGCGGAAGGGCTGAGAGAAAAAGAACAGGGACTGGATGCACAATGGAAAGAACTTTATACATGGTTTGCAGGCGATGAAAAAAGCAGATCAGTGGTTGAAAAGCTGCTGAGAGCAGGATTTTATAAAAAAGAAGCCGGTATGCTGGGAAGTCAGATGGCTGAAAAGCTGTATCTTGATCCTGAACGCGTGAGTGTGACGAGGCTGGAAAAGTTTGCTTCCTGTGCCTATGCTCATTTCCTGAGTTATGGTTTACGGCTTTCTGACCGGGAAACCTACGGATTTGAGGCGATGGATCTGGGAAATATTGCACATCAGGCATTAGAACATTTTGCAAGAAAAGCAGAGGAAGAGAAACTGGACTGGGTAACAATGCCGGAGGAACGCAGGACAGAGCTGATAGATGAAAGTGTGGAAAGCAGCGTTCTGGATTATGGAAATACAGTCCTGTTTTCAAGTGCAAGAAATGAATATATGATCTATCGGATCAAGCGTCTGATCCGCCGGTCTGTATGGGCATTGACCCGACAGATGGAGCAGGGAGATTTTAAACCGGCAGGATACGAATTTAAATTCGGAAGTGGTAAGATCGACAGGATTGATACGTGCGAAGATGAGAACCGGGTTTATGTCAAGGTGACAGATTATAAGACGGGAAGAAAGGTATTTGATATTACTTCTTTCTATCATGGTCTTCAGCTTCAGTTGCCGGTGTATCTGAATGCAGCACTGGAAGCAGAGGGAAAGAGATATCCGGGAAAGGAGATAGTTCCTGCAGGAATTTTTTATTACAGGATACAGGATCCGATCGTGGCAAGAGAAAAGACAGACAAGAAGACGGAAGAAAGTATTTTAAAAGAACTGAAACTGGATGGGCTTGTGAATGGTGAAGAGGAAGTAATTGAACATCTGGAGGCGAATCTGACAGGAAGTTCGTTATATTATCCGCTCCGCAGGAATCAGAATGGATTACTTGGGAGTGCATCAAAAGCTCTTCCACAGGAGAAGTTTGAGACGGTACTTGCTTATACCAGGTCGAAGCAAAAGGAACTGAAAGCGGAGATGTATGAGGGAGAGGTAAGTGCATTGCCGTATCTGCTTGGTGAGGATACAGGATGTGATTTCTGTGCCTGCAAAGATATCTGCGGATTTGACCAGCGGATTGAAGGGTGTGAATACCGTCAGTTGCAGAAATATTCACTGGAAGAAGCAGTCGAATGTATGAAGGAAAAGCTGGGAATAAAGAAAAGTCAGAAATAAAGAAAAGCCAGGGATAAAGAAAAGCCAGGGATAAAGAAAAGTCGGGAGTAAAAAAGCCGGAAATAGAGAAGGAGACATAGGCAGTATGGCAGTGAAATGGACAAAAGAACAGCGGCAGGTTATTGATCTGCGTGACAGAAATATTCTGGTTTCGGCTGCTGCCGGTTCAGGAAAGACAGCAGTACTCGTTGAGAGGATCATCTCAAGGATCACGGATGAAAAGAATCCTGTGGATGTGGATAAGCTGCTTGTTGTCACATATACAGAGGCAGCGGCAGCCGAAATGAAAGAAAGGATCGCGGCAGCGATTGAAAAAAAACTGGAAGAATCTCCGGGAAATCTGAATCTGGAGCAGCAGGCATCGTTAATACATAGTGCGATGATCACTACGGTGCATAAATTCTGTCTGTCGGTAATCCGGGATCATTTCCATGTGATCGGAATCGATCCGTCATTCCGTGTGGGAGAAGAAGGCGAGCTACGTCTGCTTAAGCAGGATGTACTGGATGAAATGCTGGAAGAACATTATGCAAAAGATGAGGAAGAGTTCCGGGAATTTGTGGAAAAATATGGAACAGGCAGAACGGATAAAAAGATTGAGGAACTGATTCTTCAGTTGTATGAATACTCAAGAAGTTATCCTGATCCACGTCAGTGGCTGATCTCCTGTGCAGAAGATTATGAAATAGACAGAGAGCATTTGGAAGATTCAAGAATGGTGCATACAGTGGAAGAACGTGTCAGACAGCAACTGAGCGATCTGTATGGACTGGTCAGACAGGCGATGGAAATCTGTCAGCTCCCGGCAGGTCCGTATATGTATGCAGAGGCATTGGAATCAGATGAAAAAGAACTGAAAAAGCTGGAAAGAGCAGACTCTTATGAGAAAATGAGTGAGGTTCTGATGGATTTCAACTGGAAAAAGCTTTCGGGTAAAAAAGATGAGACTGTCGATGCGGAGCTGCGGAAATCCGTCCAGGCTGTCCGTAAGCAGTTGAAAGCTCTGATTGATGGGATTCAGAAATCTTATTTCTATGCAACGGCAGATGAATGGGTTGCAGATATGCAGGATTCCGCTCAGGCAATGAGGACGCTGACCGGACTGGTACAGGAGTTTGCTGACCGGTTTGATGAAAAAAAGCGGCGGAGAAATATGATTGATTTCAGTGATATGGAGCAGTTTGCACTGGCAATTCTGACGAGAAATACAGAGGGGAAAATCGTGCCATCTGCGGTTGCTGAAGAATATCAGGAGCGGTTTGCCGAAGTGATGGTGGATGAGTATCAGGACAGTAATCTGGTGCAGGAAACGATCCTGACGAGTGTGTCAGGGATGAGTAAAGGCAGAAATAATATGTTCATGGTAGGGGATGTAAAGCAGAGCATATACAGATTCCGTCTCTCAAGACCGGAACTTTTTATGGAGAAGTATGATACTTACAGTGTGGAAAGCAGTCCCTGTCAGAGAATTGATCTTCATAAAAATTTCCGAAGCAGGAAGGAAGTACTGGACAGTACAAACTATCTTTTTGAAAAGCTGATGTTCCGGGAATTTGGAGGGATCGAATATGATGAAAATGCGGCTCTGTATGCGGGAGCAGAGTTTCCACCGATACCGGAAGATGCCGTCTTTACGGATAAGACAGAAGTTCTGATCTTTAATCAGCAGGACATGAAGACAAGAGATGCCAAAGAGGCTGAGGCAAGAATGATCGCACGAAGGATCAGGGAAATGATGGGATCGGGATATATTTACGATAAAGACAGTGATTCTTTTCGAAAGATACAGTATAAGGATATTGTAATCTTAACGCGGAGTATCCAGGGATGGGCAGAGATTTTTTCAGCAGTGCTGGCAGAAGAAGGAATCCCGGCATATTCAGTGAGCAGAGAGGGGTATTTTGAAACGTATGAGATCAGTGTCCTTTTAGACTATCTGCGGATTCTGGATAATGCGAGGCAGGATCTTCCACTGACAGCAGTGTTGACTTCACCATTTGTCGGGCTGGATGCGGAAGAACTGGCACAGATCCGGCTGGCATATCCGAATCTGCCATTTTACGAGTCTGTCTGGCTGTGTGGGGAAGAAAAAACGGAAGAAACCGGAGCAGACGGGAGTGGAGAAACCGGAGAAAAAGAAAAGAAAGAAAAGAAAAAATCAGATGCAGAAGCGGAAAACCGCAGCGGAGAGATTTCAAAGGCGGTCAGAGAAAAGCTGGCAGAGTTTACGAGGCAGGTACGACATTTCAGAAGCATACTTTCCTATACTCCGATCCATGATCTGTTGGCAAAGATCCTTGAGGAGACAGGATACCGAACCTTTATTGCTGCGATGCCGGGAGGAGAGCAGCGGATTGCAAATGTGGAGATGCTGATTGAAAAGGCGTGTGCATTTGAGGGGACAAGTTATAAAGGACTTTTTAATTTTGTCAGATATATTGAGCAGTTGAAAAAATATAATGTTGATTATGGAGAAGCCGGAATTATGGATGAACAGGCAGATACGGTACGCCTGATGAGTATCCATAAAAGTAAAGGACTGGAATTTCCAATTGTATTTGTAGCGGGAATGGGAAAAAGTTTTAATATGCAGGATCAGAGGGGAAGTATTGTGATCCATCCGGACTGGGGAATTGGAATTGATGCAGTTGATCTGGAGCAGAGAACGAAAAATCCAACTTTTCTGAAAAGAATGATACAAGAAAAAACAAAGCTGGAGAATCTTTCAGAAGAACTGAGAGTTCTTTATGTTGGCATGACCAGGGCAAAAGAGAAGATGATCCTGACCGGTACAGCGAAGCTTGGGGAAGAAGAACTTCTGGCATTGGAAATGATGGAAGATATAATAAAAAGAGAAGAAAAGCAGAATAGCTGGAAAGCAGATGAAAAAGATTCGCTTGCACTGTATCAGATGGAAGGGGCAAAGACCTGCTTTGACTGGATCTTACCGGCACTGATGAGAGATTGGAAAAAGGCAGAAAAATGGATACAGGTGCGGCTTGTTACAAGAGAAGAATTATCCTATGGGGCAGCAACAGCAGGTCAGGCAGAAGTACTGGCGAGAGAAGTGCTGGAACACTGGGATACAGAAAAGTCGTATATGCCGGAATGGAAAGAGCTTCTGTCAGAACAGATGAATTATACTTATCCTTATTTACAGGAAGAGCAGATGAAATTGAAATTTACAGTCTCAGAACTGAAAAAGAGAATTTACGCAGGAGAACAGATGCGTGAAATGCAGGAAGACGGTGGCGAGGAACTGTATCAGGAACCGGAAATTGTTCCGTTAGTACCGGGATTTATGCAGAATCAAAAAGAAGGTCTGACCGGGGCGTCCAGAGGAACTGCTTATCATAAGCTTATGGAATTATTAGATTTTACCAGGCAATATACGAAAGCTGCTTTGAAAAATGCAGTGCATGATTTTGAAAAGAAGAAAAAGATGACTTCAGAGATGGCAGCGTGTATCCGCATATCTGATATTTTATTATTCCTGGAAAGCAACAGCGGAAAAAGAATGTCAGCGGCAGCCGGAAAAGGGAAGTTATGGAGAGAGCAGCCTTTTGTACTGGGGGTGGATGCAGATCAGGTCTATCCGGGATTTTCCGGTGAGCCAGGAAGTCAGGAAAAGGAAGTGATTCTTGTTCAGGGAATTATAGATGCTTACTTTGAAGAGGAAGACGGGATTGTAGTACTGGATTATAAGACGGACAAGGTGAAGAGTGCAGAGCAGTTGAAAGAACGTTATCATGCACAGTTGGAATATTATGCACAGGCATTGGAGGGGCTTCTTGAAAAACCGGTGAAAGAAAAGATTATCTATTCATTTACGCTAAGAGAGGAGATCAGGTTATGAAATGGCTTATGTATTATCTGATCGTGGTGAATTTGTTGACCTGGATCATCTACGGAATTGATAAGTGGAAGGCAAAGCGACGTGCGTGGAGAATACCGGAGAGAACACTGTTGCTTTTGGCGGCTGCCGGTGGCTGCACAGGGGCATTGGCAGGGATGCTGATGTTCCGGCACAAGACAAGAAAACTGAAATTCATGATTGGAGTACCGGTTATTTTTGTAGTGGAAAGTATTTTCTTTGCATATATTTTTCTGAGATTGTGACAAATTGCACATAGAATAGTCAGAAAAAGCGGTCCAGAGAATGGATTTTTAGAAATTGCAGTCAGCTTCTTTTCTAATTGGAGAAATTCTGCTAATATTACTTACAGAGTACTTTAGTCGGTTAAAGAAAGGAAGAGAAAAATGCCAAAGTTAAATGAAAATTATCAGAATGTAAAAGACAGCTACCTTTTTGCAGAAATTGCCAGAAGAGTAAAAGTATATGAGGAAACGCATCCGGACAAAGCAGATCAGATCATTCGTCTTGGAATCGGCGATGTAACTCTTCCACTTACGAAGAGCGTGATCGAGGCACTTCATGAGGCAGTTGATTCCCAGGCGGTGTCTGAGACATTTATGGGATATGGCCCGGAGCAGGGATATGAGTTTGCACGCAAGGCGATTGCAGATTATTATGCAAGGAATGGCATTGAGGTTGATCCTGCAGCAATTTTTATTTCAGACGGAGCTAAGAGCGATACAGGAAATATCACAGAACTTTTTTCAAATGATAATGTAGTTCTTGTCCCTGATCCGGTTTACCCGGTTTATGTGGATACAAATACGATGGATGGAAAGAAGATCATCTATATGAACGGAACGGAGGAAAATGACTTCCTTCCGATGCCGGATGATAAAGTAAAGGCAGATATCATTTATCTTTGTTCTCCGAATAATCCGACCGGAGCAAGCTACAATAAAGAGCAGTTGAAAGCATGGGTTGATTATGCCCTGAAGAATGATTCGGTAATCCTTTATGACTCTGCCTATGAGGCGTTTATTACCGATCAGGATCTTCCACGGAGTATTTATGCTATTGAGGGTGCAAAAGAATGTGCGATTGAATTTTGCTCTCTGTCCAAGACAGCAGGATTTACAGGAACTCGTTTCTCCTATACGGTTGTTCCGACAGAGCTGGTGTTTACGGCTTCTAATGGAGCAACATTAAGTCTTCATGACATGTGGAACAGAAGGCAGTCTACAAAATTTAACGGTACGCCATATATCATTCAGTATGCGGCAGCAAGAGTCTTCACAGAAGAGGGCATGGCAGAGTGCCAGCAGAATATTGAGTACTATAGAGAGAATGCACGTATGATCGCAGAAACTCTGAAGAAGAAAAATATCTGGTTTACAGGTGGGGTAAATTCTCCATACATCTGGTTTAAATGCCCGAAAGAGATGGAATCCTGGGAGTTCTTTGATTATCTGCTTGAGAATGCACAGATCGTGGGAACACCGGGAGCAGGGTTTGGTGAGAATGGAAAGAATTATTTCAGACTGACTTCCTTTGGAAAGCATGAGAAGACAGCCGAGGCAATGAAGCGTTTTGACGAATTATTTTAGGAATTGTTTCAGAAAGTGTTTCAGGTTATCGGTAAAAAGGTTCTCCGTATCAGGCAATGTCTTAACGAAATGATCTACGTGAGAAAAACTGAAAAAAGAATGTTGAGGGCTTTTGCTCCCAACATTCTTTTTTTAAACCGGAGTTTCTGTAATATATACTTTGCAGATCTGCCTGAGTGCGGCGTGCATATAAGGCATATATTCTTCCATCGACACCGGCTCGTTATGAAGAATACAATTATAGCTGGTAGAACTGATAAATTCGATCAGGGTGAAGAGTAAAAGTTTTGGAGAAGAACATTCTACGTGATACCGCTGTAAGGAATCGAGATAGTGGTTGTAAAACTTCTGGGAAACCAGCGATCCGGTTCCGACCGCATCCTGAAATACTCCCCACGAAAGGTTCTTGGAAAGAAATTTCATCAGTCCCTGCTGATTTTGAAAGCGTTCAATGATATAGTCCGTTACAAAAAGAATTTCTTCCTCGAAGTCAGGGATAACGGCAGCATCCAGTGCCTTATGTGCATCGTCAAAAAGCTGGCTGGCTTTAAATGCGATCAGCTTATCCCGCAAGTCATATTTATCTTTAAAATACAAATAAAAAGTTCCCTTTGCCAGTCCGGCCTGATTTACAATGTCGGATACGGTTGTCTTTGCAAAGCCTTTTCCTGTAAAAAGGTCAAATGCTGTCTGAAGCAGTATATTCATTTTCAATTTTTTATTATCTTCTACTTTTCCCATATCCAGTTGCCTCCTTTGTGATCTGCCTGCACACCAAAGTATTTTACTACCAGATTCTGCAGAAATTCAAGCAGATTTTTTACTGATTTCTCTTTTTAGTATGGCACATTTTTCGTGAAAGTCAATAAAAAAATGACTAAAATTCATTTTTAAACTTTCTAATATTGACTATTAGTCATTTTGAGCTATACTAGAAGAGGCTAAAATATATGAGACAGTTTAGGAGATGATACAAATGGTCAAAGTTGGCAAATGGATTGCCAGGCACAGGGTTCTGATGCTGATCGTCGGATTCCTGCTGATTATTCCGTCAGTGATCGGAATGGCAAAGACGAGAGTAAATTATGATTTGCTCAGTTATCTTCCAGAGCATCTGGAGACAGTAAAAGGTCAGGATATTCTGGTGGATGAATACGGGATGGGAGCATTTTCCATGGTCGTGGTCGAGAACATGGATCTGAAAGATGTTCAAAAACTGGAAGAAAAATTTGAGAATGTTTCTCATGTAAAGGATGTTTTATGGTATGATGATGTTGCGGACATCAGCCTTCCGGTAGAGATGATCCCAAGCAACCTGCGAGAAGCCTTTTTCAAGGGTGATGCAACGATGATGCTTGTATTATTTGATAATACGACATCTTCAGATGACTCCATGGATGCAGTCGGTGAGATGAGAAAGATCGCAAATGAGCAGTGCTTTATCAGTGGAATGACAGGTGTTGTAGCAGATATCAAGAATCTGGCACTGAAAGAACTTCCGATCTATGTTGTGATCGCAGCACTTTTAAGTCTGATTGTTCTGGAACTGACTTCGGGTTCCTTCGTTGTTCCGATCCTGTTCCTTCTGAGTATCGGACTGGCGATTCTCTATAATCTGGGAAGTAATGTTTTTCTGGGAGAGACTTCCTATATTACGAAAGCACTGACAGCGGTTCTGCAATTAGGAGTTACGATGGACTATTCCATTTTCCTGTTAAACAGTTATGAGGAGAATAAAAAGCGGTTTCCGGGAGAGAAGGAGCGTGCCATGGGGCATGCGATCGCCAATACATTTAAGTCTGTTGCAGGAAGTTCTGTGACGACGGTTGCCGGATTTGTTGCCCTGTGCGTGATGACTTTCGCACTTGGACGGGATCTCGGAATCGTTATGGCGAAAGGTGTACTGATCGGAGTGGTCTGCTGTGTAACAGTTCTTCCGTCACTGGTACTGGTTTTTGACAAACCGATTGAAAAGACGCAGCATAAACTGCTTTTAAGCAACATGGATAAGCCTTCTGCATTTATTACAAAGCATTATAAGGCATGGATCATTATTTTCCTGATCCTTCTGTTCCCTGCGATTTACGGAAATAATCATACTAAGATTTACTATAATATTGCAGAGTCTCTTCCGGAGACATTGGACAGTAATGTGGCGAATGCAGAACTGAAGAAAGATTTCAATATGAGCAATCTGCACATGGTCATGATGGATAAGAACATGGATGCAAAGCAGAAAAAGAAGATGCTTGAAGAGATTGATGAAGTAAAGGGTGTCAAATGGACAATCAGCATGAATTCTCTGATCGGTCCGACCGTACCGGATTCCATGATCCCGGATGACATGAAAGAGATGCTTCAGAGCGATGATTGTGAACTTGCCTTTGTATGCTCAGAGTATGAGTCGGCAACAGATGAGGTCAATACGCAGATTTCAGCCATTGATAAGATCGTGAAGTCTTATGACAAGAGTGGAATGGTCATTGGAGAAGCTCCACTGATGAAGGATCTGCAGGATGTAACGGATGTGGACTTAGTGAATGTAAATGCTATTTCCATTGCAGCGATTTTCCTTATTATCATGATCATATTCAAGTCGATCTCCCTGCCGATTATTCTGGTAGCGGTAATTGAGTTTGCAATCATGGTTAATATGGCAATCCCGTTCTATAAGGGAACCAGCCTTCCGTTTGTGGCAAGCATTGTAATCGGAGCAATCCAGTTGGGAGCAACGGTAGATTATGCGATTCTGATGACAACCCGTTATCAGAAAGAACGTCAGCGTGGAAGAGAGAAGATGGAAGCAATCAGTATTGCACATAAGACCAGTATGCCGTCTATTATCAGCAGTGGACTGAGCTTTTTTGCAGCAACATTCGGAGTGGCCTGCTACTCACAGGTAGAGATGATCGGTTCGATCTGTACCCTTCTTGCAAGGGGAGCGATCATCAGTATGATCGTAGTTATCATGATCCTGCCTGCAATGTTTATGATATTTGACAAGGTAATATGCAAGACCTCGATTGGTTTCCTCGGGGCAAAAAAGAAACCCGCAGAGGTGAAATAGAAGGGAGTTAAATTATGAACAAGAACAGAAAAATCAAACGTAGCCTTACAACTTCGCTTGCTGTTGGAATGTCAGTCATGATGGGAGCGGTTCCGGTTTATGCGGCAGGCAGCACAGATACGCAGGATGTATATAAGGAAGAAACGGTTTATGTCAATGCAGATGCGACAGGAAATAGTGACGAGGTGACGGTATCTGACTGGCTGAAAAATTCTGGAAGTGTATCGGGAAACCTGACTGATGAAAGTATTTTGAAAGAGATTAAGAATGTCAAAGGTGATGAGACATTTACGGAGAATGGAGATCAACTGACCTGGAATACTGCGGGAGAAGATATTTATTATCAGGGTACGACAGATAAGGAACTTCCGGTATCCGTAAAACTGACCTATTTTTTGGACGGCAAGGAAGTAAAACCGGATGAGCTGAAGGGAAAGAGCGGACATCTCAAGATCCAGGTACAGTATACAAATAACGAAAAGAAGACCGTCACAGTGGATGGAAAAGAAGAGGAAGTTTATACACCATTTGTCATGATGACCGGAATGATCCTTCCGAATGAAACTTTCAGCAATGTAACGATCGACAATGGAAAAGTTATTTCAGACGGAAGCCGTAATATTGTAGTCGGATTTGGTATGCCGGGACTGAAAGACAGCCTTGATATGGATGAAGAGACAACAAAAGAAGCTGAGGATAAAGGCGTAACGATTCCAGAGAATTTTGAGATGGAGGCAGATGTAACTGATTTCACAATGTCTTCCACCTTTACAGTTGCCCTGACAGATCTGCTGGATGATATGGATATGGATAATATCATAGATGTTGATTCACTGAAAGATTCACTGAATGAGCTGGAAGATGCTGCACTGGAACTGGTCAGCGGATCAGGAACACTGGCAGATGGTGCTTCCACACTGGCAGACGGAGTGAGCAGCTATACAGCAGGTGCAGATGAACTGAATGCGGGCATTCAGAAATATCTTGGCAGCAACGGAGAACTGAACGGCAGCGTGACAGAGTATGTCAATGGAGTAGGCAAAGTTGTCAAAGGCGTTAAAGACTATACAAGTGGAACTAATGCACTGGCAAATGGAGTGACTTCCTATGTGGCAGGCGAGCAGAAGATTGCAGCAGGTGCCGCACAGTTATCTCAGTTAAGCAAAGGTCTGGAGCAGGTGCAGACAGCCGTAGATACATTGAGCAAAGCGGCTGACGGAAAAGGAGAGGCAACAGACGATCTGGTGATCGCAGCCAACCAGCTTGCAGCAGGTACAAAGCAGTTACAGGCAGTACTTGGCTCAGAGGAAGTGACAGCACTTCTGACGCAGGTGAATGGTATGGTGACAACCGGAAATGAACTGATTTCTGCAACGGAATCTCTTTCTGCAAGTCTTCAGACAGGAATTGCCACACCGGTAGCCAATATTGCAGCAGCACTGACCGGAATGGAAACACAGCTCAATGCAATCAATACCCAGCTCGGAACACTGCAAAGTGACTGTGAGACAGCGGTTGCAGATGTCAATGCGAAGATTACAGATTACAATACAAAAGTGGATGCAGCACAGGCAGCAGCCAATACAAGCAAGACGCAGATTGCAAATGCGATCAGTGCATTGCAGGTTCAGTTAAATGCGACAACAGATGAGTCAGTAAGAGATCAGATCAGTACAGCAATTACGGCACTTCAGAATGCACAGACTGCTGCAGACGGACTGAACAATGTGCAGAAAGCATCTGCGATCACGGTCAGTGTACCGACCTTTGACCTGTCAGCCATCACAAGCGGGGCAGCAACGCTTCAGACAAATCTGAAGACATTTAAAGAGACTGCAGCAGCATTACAGCAGCAGCTTCCGGAAATGCAGAAGAAACTGGATGCTATTGCAGCAGCAAAGGACAGTCTTCCGTCAGATTCAATCAGCCAGCTTACAGCATCTGTGACTCAGTTGAATCAGGGAATGCAGGGACTGAATACCGGACTTGGAACTCTTTCAGGCGGACTTGGACAGTTGAATACATCTGTTCAGGCACAGTTCCCGACAGCAATCCAGGGAATTACTGAATTGAATGGCGGATTTATGCAGCTCGGATCTTATAATACTTCTCTTCTTTCAGGTGCAGAGAAACTGAAAGGAAGCAGTTCAACACTGGCAGCCGGAGCAGGAACGCTGCAGAGCGGAACGAACCAGCTTGCATCCGGTCTGAATACACTTGGTTCACAGATGTCAGCCGGTGCAGCGAAACTTTCAGCCAACAGCAATGCACTTCGTGAAGGAGCTTCCTCACTTTCAGAAGGAGCAAAGAAGCTGGCAGATGGTATGGATCAGTTCGATAAAGAAGGAACAAGTAAATTAAAGAGTACAGTAGAAGACGAATTCGGAGATGTACTTGACAGACTCAAAGCACTGACCTCTGATGACTGCACCTACAATACATTCAGTGGTAAGGACAGCAAGATGGATGGAAGTGTAAAATTTGTGATCGAGACAGAAGCAATCGAATAATTGACGATTCACTTATATTTGTATCATCTTATAAAGAGGGACGGAGCAGATACTTGACCGGTATCTGCTCCGTCCTGTTCGTTTTACGGGCAGATGACAGGAATCAGTTTTTCAGTATAATCTGATCTGATCGGGAAATACTTCTAAAAAAAGAAAGAAGGCAGAATATGGGAAAGAAAAAAGAAAAACCGATCAATTTAAACGAACTGGAAGAGGAAGAAAAAATGAAGTATGAGATTGCGGAAGAACTGGGACTGTTAGACCGGGTACTTGCACAGGGCTGGAAATCACTTACTTCCAAAGAGACCGGGAGGATCGGCGGACTGGTGACAAAAAGAAGACGGACGCAGGAGAACGGGACAGCACAGACGGAGGAAAAAATATAGAAAACCGGAAGCAGAAAGGTCTTATTTTGACAAAACCACTCATTTTTGATAAAATGCTCAGAATGGGGAGCATGGTTGGGTGATTTATTATGATAGAAAAGATGAATATATTTGATGTGGAGATTCCAATCCTGACAGCAAAAGAAGCGATGATCCGGGCAATGCAGTATCTCGAGAGTGAGTCAGTGGATACGATCGAGCTGGTTTCCATGGATATGCTGATGAAAGAAAGAGAAAATGCACAATGGAAAGAGCAGATCAATGCACTGACGATGCTGCTGCCGGAGAATACAGAGATCCTGAAAGCGGCAGAGATAGAAAATGAAAAGCTGTTCCGGGAAACTGAAGAGAACGTTTTCCTTAAGATGTTCATGAAGTATATGCAAAAAAATCATAAAAAAATATTCCTGCTTGCAGACAGTGAGGAAAATCTGGGAAAAGTAGAGGCGGTTCTGTCCAGGCACAACCGGGGAATCCGCGTTACCGGGCAGATGGTGATTTCGGAGAATGAAGAGCAGATCCAGGATGCGATCAATGCCATCAACGGAACGGAGACGGACTGTATCCTGTCGGTGCTGCCGTCCCCGTTTCAGGAACGGTTTATTACGGCAAATAAAGCCCTTCTGAATGTACGGGTCTGGCTGGGAGGCGGCTGTGCGTTTACAGGGCATCTGGATGAGATAAAATTGAGGAACCGGATCCGTTTTTTTATTCAGAAGAAAATTTTCAGATATCATGTAGAACAGGAAAAAGAATAACGGATTTGCCTGGAAATAAGATCTATATTCGGAAAATTGTGAACTATGCTAAGTCTGAAAATATGAATTTTTTGTAAAAAATTCAAAAAAATGACTAAAATAAAAGGATTTACTCTTTATTTTTTTGCAGTTTTGACTTAATATACTAAGTGGAAATGTGTACGTAAAAAAAATCGACACGAAAGGTATGTGTAAATTGCACATATCGAAGAACGGATGGAATGGAGGAAAAAGGATGATTTCTAATCAGATACTTCAGAATACGATTGAAGGATTGAAGGGGATTTCCAAGGTTGATTTTTGTGTGTTAGATACAGAGGGGAAGGAACTGGCAGCTACAGGCGAGGTAGATAAGAACTGTTCGGATGCAGTGCTTGCATTTGTAGAGTCCCCTGCAGACAGTCAGGTAATCCAGGGAAGACAGTTCTTCAAGATTTTTGATGAGCAGCGTCTGGAATATGTGCTTGTTGCCAATGGAGACAGCGAGGGAGAATATATGCTGGGAAAGATCGCAGCATTCCAGATCCAGAGTCTTCTGGTTGCATATAAAGAGAGATTTGACAAGGATAATTTTATCAAAAACCTGCTTTTGGATAACCTTTTGCTTGTGGATATTTATAATCGTGCCAAAAAATTACATATTGACACGGAAGTGAAACGTGTTATCTTTATTATTGAGACATCCCACGAAAAAGACAGTGCGGCTCTTGACAATGTGCGGAATCTTCTCGGAAGCAAATCCCGCGATTTTGTAACTGCGGTAGATGAGAAGAATATCATTGTTGTAAAAGAACTTTCAGAGAAAGATGGAAATAAAGAACTTGAAAAAATGGCGAAGGATATGCTGGATCTGCTCCGGTCAGAGGGAGGCGACGAGCAGGTGCATATAGCATATGGAACGATGGTCAACGACATCAAGGAAGTTTCCAAGTCTTATAAAGAAGCCAAGCTGGCGTTGGATGTGGGCAAGATCTTCTTTAGCGAGAAAGATATCGTTGCCTATACAACTCTTGGAATCGGCAGACTGATCTATCAGCTTCCGCTTCCGTTGTGCAAGATGTTTATTAAGGAGATTTTTGAAGCAAAATCTCCGGATGACTTTGATGAAGAGACATTGACTACCATCAATAAATTCTTCGAGAACAGTCTCAATGTATCAGAGACATCCAGACAGCTTTACATCCACAGAAATACTCTGGTATACAGACTGGATAAACTGCAGAAGAGTACAGGACTTGATTTGCGTGTCTTTGAGGATGCGATCACGTTCAAGATCGCTCTGATGGTAGTGAAGTACATGAAGTACATGGAGTCATTAGAATACTAGGAATTTTGCGGAGTATGGATAATTAGGAGGAACATATGATTGAATTAAGAAACGTGAAGAAGGAATACTCCAAGGGCAATGCGGCTCTGAACGGGGTATCCGTAAAGATCGAGCGGGGAGAGTTCGTCTTCATCGTTGGTGACAGTGGATCGGGAAAGTCAACCCTTATCCGTCTGATTATGAAAGAACTGAATCCGACCGATGGTACGATCATCGTGAACGGACAAAACTTAAACCGTATGAGACACCGGAATATTGCAAAGTACAGAAGAGGACTGGGAGTTGTATTTCAGGATTTCCGGCTTCTGAAAGATCGGAATATTTATGAGAATATTGCATTTGCATTGCGGGTGACAGAGACACCGGGCAAAGTGATCAAGAAAAAAGTACCGGCTGCTTTGTCACTGGTAGGACTTGCACAGAAGTACAAGTCGTTCCCGAAGGAACTTTCCGGAGGAGAGCAGCAGAGAGTTGCGATCGCAAGGGCGATCGTAAATGAGCCTGCCATCCTGCTGGCGGATGAGCCGACAGGTAACTTGGATCCAACGAACTCCTGGGAGATCATGAGCCTTCTGAAAGAGGCGAATGAGCGTGGAACAACCGTGCTTGTTGTCACGCATAATCAGGAGATCGTAAATGAGATGAACGAACGCGTCATTACTATGAAGCAGGGTGTCATCGTCAGTGATGAACGAAAAGGTGGGTATACAGATGAGGATTAGTACGATTGGATACGTTGGAAAGCAGGGAGTTAAGAGTATTTGGAGAAATAAGATGTTCTCTCTGGCATCCATTGCAACGATGTCAGCCTGTATCTTCCTGTTCGGATTATTTTTCTCGATTCTTGTAAACTTTCAGTATATTATCCGAAGTGCTGAGGAAGGTGTGGCAATCACGGTCTTCTTTGATGAAGAAGCTACAGATGAACAGATTCAGAAGATTGGGAAGGAACTGAAAGCAAGAGACGACGTTTCAGAAGTAAAATATATTTCAGCAGAGCAGGCATGGGAGGATTTCCAGAAGGATTATTTTGGGGATAACCCAGAGCTTGCAGAAGGATTTAAAGATGACAATCCGCTGGCCAATTCAGATAACTATGAAGTTTATATGAAGACGACAGACAACAGCCAGGATCTGATCGCAAGAAGTAAATCTCTTTCTTCTACGCAGCAGGATCTGGTTAAGTTTGCACAGAGTCTGGATGGAGTGTCGAAAGTAAATAAATCGGATGTTGTAGCTAATACACTCTCCAGCGTTAATATGCTGGTCGCATATATTTCCATTGCGATCATTGCGATCCTGTTGGGAGTGTCGATCTTCCTGATCAGCAATACGGTTACAATGGGTATTACAGTCAGAAAAGAAGAAATCGCTATTATGAAATATATTGGTGCGAAAGACTTTGTTGTAAGATCACCATTCGTGATCGAGGGTCTGATCATCGGTATCTTTGGTGCAGCGATCCCACTGGGACTTTTATATGTACTTTATGATAAGGCAGTTTCCTATGTCATGGAACGGTTCAGTATTCTGAAGAATATTATTGATTTCCTTCCGGTAAATGTAGTATATACATACTTATTGCCGATCGGACTTATCATGGGTATCGGAATTGGTTTCCTTGGAAGCTTCTTTACAGTACGCAAGCATCTGAGAGTATAGGAGGAAGCCTATGAAAGGCCGGATGAGGAAAATTACAGGAATTTTGCTGGTGTTCGTCCTTTGTATCGGAACAGCATCGCAGTCCGGTGCGGTTACGATTGATGAAGCTGAGAAAAAAGCAGATCAGCTTGAATCGGATAAAAAGAAAGCAGAAGAAGAAAAGAAGACGCTGTCGGAGAAACTGGATGAGATCATTAAGAAAATGAATGAGACGCAGGAGCATCTGACCGCCAAAGAGGATGAAATCTCCGATGCGGAAAATGAATTGATTCAGGCTCAGATCGCGGAAGATGATCAGTACGACAGCATGAAAAAGAGGATCCGTTATCTTTATGAAGGCGGTAATACACAGTTTCTGGAAATGATGATGACGAGCAGTTCGATCACAGATCTGCTGAATAAAGCCGAGTATGTGGCAAAGCTGTCTTCTTATGACCGGGATATGCTGGTTGAGTTTCAGGATACGGTGAAAACTGTACAGGACAAAGAGGCAAAGCTTCAGGAAGAATATAAAAATCTGAATACGCTGCAAAGTCAGCTCGTAGAGCAGCAGACGCAGGCTCAGGAGATGATCAGCAGTAAAGAGGCACAGATCGCAAGTATCCAGACGCAGATCCAGCAGAATGCTGATACGCTCAAAGAACTGAAGGAGAAAGCAGAGCAGGCAAGACGGCTGCAGGAGGAGCAGGCAAAGTTGAATAGTGGAGGAAGTTCTTTTAAGCCGTCGGCCAGTGGGAATGTGGTCAGTGGAAATGGATATTTTACGCATCCGTGTCCGGGTATGACCTATCAGTCCAGCTATTTCGGTGAAGTCAGGGCATTTGATCCAAGACCTCACAAGGGAAATGATTATGCAGCTCCGGCAGGAACACCGACTTATGCGGCAGCAGCAGGAACTGTGGTGATCGCGGGATGGAGCAACAGTGCCGGGAACTGGGTCGTGATCAATCATGGAAATGGTCTCGTAACGAAATATATGCATCATAGTGCAATCTGCGTGGCAGCAGGGCAGAAAGTTGCAAAAGGACAGCAGATCGGATATGTTGGATCAACGGGATATTCGAGTGGTGCACATCTGCATTTCCAGGTAGAATTAAATGGAACAGCAGTAAATCCAAATACATATTTGTAGTATGCTGACCAGAAGCAGAAGATGACAGATACGTCATCAAAGGAAGAACTGAGGGAGGACAGAGCGGATAAATGTCTGCTTTGTCCTCTTTGTGCATAGAATATAAAAGGATGAAAGGAGTCAGGAATGGAAGAAAATACAGGCAGAAAGAAAAGTGGTTTTGCGGCAGGACTGCTGACCGGAATTGTGATCATGGCGGTGATCTCGATCCTTGGATTTGGAGGATGGTATATCGTGAACCGGAACAGCAGCGGTTCTTATACATCAGAAAATGTAACAGAGGGAGATGTGTCAAAGAAGCTGGATCAACTGAATCAACTGATCGACAAATATTATCTGTATCAGGATGAAGTGGATCAGGATGCACTGGTAGAGGGAATCTATTCAGGTTATGCAGCAGCACTGGGAGATCCGTATACAGTTTATTACAATAAGGATGAGACGAAGGCTCTGATGGAATCTACCAGCGGAACATTTTCCGGTGTCGGAGCAACGCTGACCAAAGATGCAGATACAAAGGCAGTGACGATCGTAAATGTTTATCAGGATTCTCCAGCAGAAAAGGCGGGTCTGAAGGCGGGGGATATCCTGGAGAAAGTAGATGACCATGAAGTCGGCGATGAAGAACTGGATACGATCGTATCTTGGATCAAAGGGGAAAAAGGTACGGAAGTAACATTATATGTCCTGAGAGACGGGAAGGAAGAGACACTGACTGCCACAAGAGATACGATCGAAGCACAGACGGTTGAGTATGAGATGAAAGATGGCGGGATCGGTTATATCCGTGTGTCAGAATTTGATCTGGTGACATACGATCAGTTTAAAGCAGCGCTGGATGATCTGGAAGATCAGGGAATGGCAGGGCTGGTGATCGATCTGAGAAATAATCCGGGAGGAAATCTGGATGTTGTCTGCAACATGCTGAAGCTTCTTCTGCCAGAAGGAACGATTGTTTCCACAAAAGAAAAAAATGGTAAGACGGATGAGATCACGTGCGATGGTACGAATGAATTCAAAAAGCCGCTGGCAGTTCTTGTAAACCAGTACAGTGCAAGTGCATCTGAGATCTTCAGCGGTGCAATTCAGGATTATGGCACAGGAAAGATCGTCGGGGTGACGACATACGGAAAGGGAGTTGTGCAGCAGTTACTGGATCTGGGAGACGGAACATGCTTTAAAGTGACGATCGCAGAATATTATACTCCAAGTGGAAGGAGTATAAACAAAAAGGGTGTTGAACCCGATATAGAAGTAGAATATCAGTATGACGAAGCTGATCCAAAGAAGGATAACCAGTTGGATAAAGCATTGGAGACAGTCAGCGAAGAATTAAAATAGAGCAGAAAAGTGAAGTCCAAAAAAAGACTGAAAAAAAATAAAAAAAACTTGCAAATAAAAAAGTGGTGTGCTAATATTTAAACCAAGTTTTAACAAGCTGACGTGTTAAAATAGATAAAGGCGTGGAGCAAGACTCTGATCTTCAGAAACTGACAGGAAGCAGGCATCACCGACTGAGAGTGCCGGACAGCGGAGCAGATCAAGGGAACACTTGGGAGCCGGCTGTCTGAAAGATCAGTAGGGCAGCACGTTTGGCAGGCGTTATCTGCAAAGAGGGGAATCTGAAAGAACTGACAGAAGAGCAGACGGAGGATTCAATGCGGGTGGTACCGCGGATATTATATTTGATAATTTCCGTCCCGGGATACTGTTGTATCCCGGGACTTTTTCTATTTAGAAAAAAGCTTTACCGGGATGCTGGAATCTGAAAGGAGAAGTAAAATGGAGTTTGTAACAGGAGTAAAAAAGAAAGAGACGCTGGAATTAAGAGAACTGCTTGAAGCAGGCAGAATCGGAACTGAAGTCAGAGTGAATGGTGCGATCCATACGATCAGAGATATGGGAACCGTTGCTTTTATCATTCTGAGAAAAAGAGAAGGCCTTGTGCAGTGCGTTTATGAAGAAGGAGTTTCAAAATTTAACTTGAAAGATGTGAAAGAAGCAGATACAGTAGAAGTATCAGGGATGCTGGAGCGATCGGAAAAAGCTCCGAACGGGATTGAGATCCGGTTAGGAGAACTGAAGATTTTAAGTGAGCCGGCAGAGCCAATGCCGCTTCCGATTTCAAAATGGAAATTGAATACATCTCTGGAAGCAAAATTAAATTACAGACCAATTTCTCTGAGAAATATCAGAGAGCGTGCAAAATTCAGGATTCAGGAAGGTATTGTAAGAGGGTTCAGGGATTTCCTTTATCAGGAAGGATTTACAGAGATCCATACTCCGAAGATCGGTGCGAAAAGTGCTGAGGGAGGAGCAAACCTCTTCCGGCTGGAATATTTCCACAGACCGGCGATCCTTCAGCAAAGCCCGCAGTTCTATAAGCAGATGATGGTTGGCGTTTTTGACCGTGTATTTGAGACTGCTCCGGTATTCCGTGCAGAAAAGCATAATACCAAGCGACACCTCAACGAATACACCAGCCTTGATTTTGAGATGGGATATATCGATGGATTTGAAGATATTATGGCAATGGAGACCGGATTTCTTCAGTATACGATGGCTCTGCTTGAAAAAGAGTATGCAAGAGAGCTGAAGATCCTGGATATTAAAGTACCAAAGACGAAAGAGATTCCGGCGGTACGATTTGATGAGATCAAGAGACTTGTGGCAGAAAAGTATGACCGAAAGATCAAGAATCCATTTGATCTCGAACCGGAAGAGGAAATGCTGATCAGTAGATATGCAAAAGAAGAATGGGATGCGGATTTTGTGTTTGTAACGCATTATCCGTCAAAGAAGCGTCCGTTCTATGCAATGGATGATCCGGCAGATTCCACTTATACGCTCAGCTTTGACCTGCTTTTCAGAGGAATGGAGATCACAACGGGCGGACAGCGTATTCATGATTATCATGAGCTGCTTGCGAAAATGGAAAAGCGTGGTATGACGGACGAGGGAATGGAACAGTATTTAAGTGCATTTAAGCATGGAATGCCGCCACATGGTGGACTTGGAATCGGTATGGAACGTCTGACGATGAAGATGATGAACGAAGATAATGTGCGTGAGACAACCTTGTTCCCGAGAGATTTGAGCAGACTGGAGCCATAGTAGCAGACAGAGCGTGCAGCAGACAGATAGCGATACACAGATGGAGACAGAAAGTGTCGCAGGAAGATAGTCATAGTGATCGTCATGGAAAGCGAGAGACCGTTGTGGACAGAAAAGCGGAGGAGTTCAGATGAAAAAGAGAAGATGTTATCTTTGTGGTGGAAAACTCGTAAATGGAAGATGTACACTTTGCGGCCTTGATAATACAAAAATTGAGCGGAAAAATTACCGCCTGAATGAAAGCAGCTTTGACAGAAAAGGAATAGAGGCAAAGCATTTATGTGAATCCCATAACGGAAAGCCGTCCGGTTCACATACGAACCAGTCTGGCGGGCAGAACCGTCAGAGACAGACTTCCTGGCAGAATGGACAAAACCAGCAGAGGCAGGTTTCCTGGCAGAATGGACAGAACCAGCAGGGGCAGACTTCCTGGCAGCGTGGACAGAATTGGACGCAGACGGGCAGGAAAAAGAAAAAGGAAGGAAAGCAGAAAAAGGGATGGATTTCAACAATCATTGTATTGCTGATGATTCTGATCAGTATTGGCGGACCGGCGATCAGTTTTGTGACGACAGAGATAAAAAATAAGATTGATCAGATCAATAACTCTGGTGATGATAACTGGTGGAGTGGTTCAGAAATCGATACAAGTGTGGACGAGAATGATCCGTATGAGTTTGTAACGAGAGAGTTATCCGACAGTGGAGAGGTTTACGATACAGAGCTTGGATATGGTGAATATGTTGTGGGAACAGATATTCCGGAAGGAACTTATGAAGTAACACTTCAGTCAGGATACGGTTCGTTTCAGACCGATGATCCGGACAATTCCATTTATCTGTATGGATATTTCTCTGAAAATGCATCTGATGAGGATGAAGATATTACTGAAATGGAAGATGTGAGATTGTATGATGGGGCCCATGTCATGATTGGAGAAGATGTGGTACTCGCCTTCCATACGGAAAATGGTCAGACCGGACAGATGCAGTCAGAAGATAATCCGTTGAGTGTGACGTATACTCTCCAGTCGGAAAAGAAGTATACTGTCGGAAAAGAGATTCCGGCAGGGGTGTATGATGTCTCGGGAACAAAAGACTGGGCTGTGATGGAGTATGAGATCTATCTCGGAGAATTGTATGATAAAGAATATGACAGCCTGAATTATCAGAGTTATTCGATCATGGTAGAAGCAGGAAGTGAAAATGCAATCTATAAAAATGCAGTGCTGACGGAGGGAACGGAGATCACCGTGACAGGAAAAATGATCCTGACACCATCCAAAAAGATCGGAAGTCAGGACTATGAAGCATTTTATGATATTTACAGAAAATGATGTCGGGGTCAAAAGCCCCCGACTATGATACCTACGGATTGTTACGCACTACGTGCTCCCACAATCCTACCCAACATTCGCATATCGTGGTGCTTACGCCCCACTTTTATGCTCATATTGGGGCGGGTCACAAGGTCATTCTACCACTCGTGTGCGAGCACACGTGGTGTCAGACCTTTTGACCCTGGTATCAGAAAATGATGTGGGAAAGGGTGACAGAATTGGCAAATAAAATCTCAGACGAAACGATAGAATATGTTGGAATCCTTGCAAAACTGGAGCTTTCGGCGGAAGAGAAAGAAGCCGCCAAAAGCGATATGGAGCAGATGCTGGATTATATAGATACCTTAAATGAACTGGATACCACCGGGATTGAACCGATGTCTCATGTATTTCCGGTGCAGAATGTATTCAGGGAAGATGTTGTAACAAATGGTGATAATAAAGAGAAGACGCTGGCAAATGCACCGCTTCGGAAAGAAGACAGCTTTGAAGTGCCGAAGACGATAGGTTAAAGGGAGTGAGATGAAGATGGATTTATTAAAACTTACAGCCCTTGAACTGGGCAGAAAAATAAAAGCCGGTGAGGTGACAGTCAGAGAAGCAGTCCGGGCAGTAATCGAGCAGGCAAAAGAAGTAGAGCCAACAATCAACAGTTATGTGACACTGGATGAAGAAGGGGCCTATGCACAGGCAGATGAAATTCAGAAAAAGATTGATGCAGGAGAACTGACCGGTCCGCTGGCAGGAGTTCCTGTGGCGATCAAAGATAATATGTGTATTGAAGGACAGCTTACAACATGCAGTTCCAAAATTCTTTCCGGGTTTAAGCCGACTTATACAGCACAGGCGGTTGAAAACCTGAAGAATGCAGGAGCCGTCATTCTCGGAAAGACGAATATGGATGAGTTTGCCATGGGAAGTACGACGGAGACTTCTTATTATGGACCAACGAAAAACCCTCATAATACAGCTCATGTTCCGGGAGGTTCTTCCGGTGGATCCTGTGCGGCAGTGGCTGCGTGCGAATGTTATTATGCACTTGGTTCTGATACCGGTGGATCGATCCGTCAGCCAAGTTCCTTTTGCGGAGTAGTGGGACTGAAACCGACGTACGGTACAGTTTCCCGTTATGGACTGGTGGCATATGGTTCTTCACTGGATCAGATCGGACCGGTGGCAAAGGATGTGGCAGACTGTGCAGCAATCCTGGAAGTGATCGCATCCCACGATGAGAAAGACAGTACGTCGATCGAACGGGATGACTGTGATTTTACAGAAGCACTGGTGGAAGATGTAAAAGGACTCAGGATCGGAATCCCGAGAGATTATATGGGCGAAGGACTGGATCCCGAAGTAAATCAGGCAGTCATGCAGGCAGCGAAAGTGCTTGAGGAAAAAGGTGCAATGGTAGAGGTGTTTGACCTGGGACTCGTAAAATATGCGATTCCGGCATACTATACGATCGCAGCAGCAGAGGCAAGTTCCAACCTGGAACGTTTCGACGGAGTAAAATATGGATATCGTACCAAAGAGTATGAGGGACTTCACAATATGTATAAAAAGACCCGTTCCGAAGGATTCGGAGCAGAGGTAAAGAGAAGGATCATGCTGGGATCTTTCGTATTAAGTTCAGGATATTATGATGCCTATTATCTGAAAGCATTGAGAACAAAAGCCCTGATCAAGAGGGAGTTTGACCGTGTATTTGAAAAATACGATCTGATCTTAGGACCTGCTGCCCCGACAACAGCACCGGAGCTTGGAAAGAGTCTGGATGACCCGATGAAAATGTATTTAGGAGATATTTATACGATCTCTGTCAATCTTGCCGGACTTCCGGGCATGAGTATCCCGGTAGGAAAAGACAGCAAAGGGCTGCCGGTGGGAATGCAGCTCATTGGAAATGTATTCGACGAAAAGACGCTGATCCGTACCGCATATACTTATGAATGTGCGACAAAGAAAGTGCATGAAGTTCCTGCACAGATCGGACGGACAACGGAAAAGGAGGTACAGTAATCATGGCAAAGCAGTATGAGACAGTGATCGGGCTGGAAGTGCATATCGAACTGGCAACAAAGACAAAGATTTTCTGTGGATGCAGTACCGAATTTGGTGGGGCACCGAATACGCATACCTGCCCGGTCTGCACCGGTATGCCTGGGTCGCTTCCGGTATTGAATAAGCAGGTTGTAGAATATGCGATGGCGATCGGACTTGCAACAAACTGTAAGATCACGCAGGTATGTAAATTTGACCGCAAGAACTATTTTTATCCTGATAATCCGCAGAACTATCAGATTTCCCAGCTTTATCTTCCAATCGCACGAGATGGATACGTAGAGATTGAAAGCGGAAACGGAAAGAAAAAAGTGCGGATCCATGAAATGCATATGGAGGAAGATGCAGGAAAGCTCGTTCACGATGAATGGGATGATACATCACTGGTTGATTATAACCGAAGCGGAGTTCCGCTGGTAGAGATTGTATCAGAGCCGGATATGCGTTCCGCTGAGGAAGTGATCGCATATCTTGAGAAACTCCGTATGATTGTACAGTATCTGGGAGCATCGGACTGCAAGCTGCAGGAGGGATCTATGCGTGCGGATGTAAACCTTTCTGTTCGGGAAGTTGGTTCGGATACATTTGGTACAAGAACGGAAATGAAAAACCTGAACTCCTTTAAAGCAATTGCTCATGCAATCGATGGAGAGCGTCAGAGACAGATTGAGCTGCTGGAAGAGGGAAAAGCGGTAATCCAGGAGACAAGAAGATGGGATGATAATAAGGAACATTCTTATGCGATGCGTTCCAAAGAAGATGCACAGGATTACCGTTACTTCCCTGAACCGGATCTTGTACCGATTGTGATCAGTGACGAATGGATCGAAAAGATCAGGGAACAGCAGCCGGAACTTCGGACAGAGAAGCTGGAGCGTTACAAAAAAGAATTTGACATCCCGGAATATGATGCAGAGATCATTACAGAATCCAAGCATATGGCAGATCTTTTTGAAGCGACGACTGCGATCTGCAATAAGCCGAAAAAAGTATCCAACTGGCTGATGGTAGAGACGATGCGTCTGATGAAGGAACACAGCATGGAAGCAGAAGATCTGAAGTTCTCACCGGTGAATCTGGCGAAGCTGATCGAGCTTAATGATGCGGGCACAGTAAATAGTTCTGTGGCAAAAGAAGTATTTGAACAGATCTTCCTGAATGATATTGAGCCGGATGTATATGTAGAAGAGCATGGACTGAAGACAGTCAATGATGCAGATGCACTCAGAACGACGCTGGAGAAAGTCATTGCTGACAATCCACAGGCAGTCGCTGATTACAGAGGAGGAAAAGAAAAAGCACTCGGTGCATTGGTCGGACAGACGATGAAAGCCATGAAAGGAAAGGCAAATCCGGGAATGGTCAACAAAATGCTCCGGGAAATGCTGGGATAATAACTGAAAATAGTTTTTCATCATTTCTAATAATAAAGTAAGGTGTTTATGACCTGTCTCAGATAATCCGATGCATAGGATATCAGGTCATAAGCACCTTTATTAATATACCAGTCTAATCAAATCCCTTTCACTAAACGGATGCGAGACAGATCCGAATAGTTCCGAATCAGACAAAAAACAGCAAAAAAATGTGGGGGGGGGTGACAAGATTTGAGAGGAAAAAAGAGATACAATAAAGTAGGATGTATCTTAATATAAATAAGATACTCACGAAAATGGGAGAAAGGAGATAAGTTTCTATGATGAAAGGGAAACTAAAAAAAGCGGTTGCACTTGTGACAGCATTAAGCTGTGTGCAGATTTCACCGCTTGCAGTGACTGAAGTAGAAGCCGCACAGGATGCAGTCAGTGCTACGAAGAGTGGAAATATTGTGACCATTGGAAATGATAAGCTCAGCCGTGAGTTCAGTATTTCTGATGACAGGCTTTCCACGACAAAAATTGAGAACCTGCTTGGAAATTCAGTGTTCACACCGGGAGAAAATTCAGAAGAATTTGTGATTAAGACGCTGGATGAGACAAGTAACGGGGCAGTTTCATTGGAAGAATATACGACCAGTGAGGGAAATAGCAGTCAGATATTAGACGGGATTACCGATACAACAGGCAATTTCTGGTGTTCTAATTCGGATGATATGAAACTGGTAGTAAATTTTGGATCAGAAAAAGAAGTAAAAAAAGTGGTTTATACACCGCGTTATGATAATAGTGCGAAGTATAACTGTACCGGACGTCTGACCAAACTGAAGATCCAGTACTGGGATGGCAGTGCATGGCAGGATGCAACGGTTGGTGGAAATGCAGAAATTTCACTGACAACCGATGCAAATACAAAGCCGGATGCGATCGAGCTGGATGAAACAGTGACGACATCCAAGATCAAACTGGTTGGTATTGAGTCCTACCACTGGCAGGATGCAAACCGGAATAAGTTTATGAATGTCGGAGAACTGGATGTGCAGGATACAGCCGGAACAACTGTTCTTGACAAAGGTACACAGATTGCCGGAAAAGAAATCAAATCCAGTGAACTGACACTGAAATCGACTTCGATTGATGATACAACAGCAGTGATCAATGATGTTAATAAGACCGGTAAGATGATCACTTTTGAATTTGATCCGGTTGAGATGGGAACAGGCGAAGCCAATATTACAGAAAAGATTGTCATGTATGATGGAGATCATTTCATGCGTAAGTTCCTGGAGATTGACAGTGAAGATAAGGATGTCCGCATGGATTATATCGATGGCGAGCATCTGACAGTCACAGACAGCGATAAGACATGGACTGTTCCGAAGGGAGTCGGCGGTGTTGTAGAGATGAGCGAATATAAGGCAAATCTCGGACAGCCGATCTATATTGATGGAATGTTTGTGGGATCAGAATTCCCGGAAACTGATACACAGATTGAATCAGGTTTGGGACATGTACGCTACTATACAGGAAAGAATTTTACAGATTTTGAGAGAGACGGACAGCTGACTGAGGATGAAAAGTATATTTCCTGGCAGACCGTTGTTGGTGCAAGCCATAGTGACGGAAGTGATCAGGGAGTCATCCAAAGTGATTTTTATGATTATATCGACAGTATTGCAACTCCGTCAGATTTCCGTCTGCAGTACAACTCCTGGTTCGACAACATGATGAGAATTGATGATGATAATATCCTTTCCTCATTCATTGAAATCGAGAAGGAACTGACACAGACCGGAGTTCGCCCGATGGATTCCTATGTAGTGGATGATGGATGGAACAACTACAATAATACATCGGTTGTAGATTCCGTACGTTCCGGAACGACCCTGAATACAACAGGATTTTGGGAGTTCAACTCCAAATTCCCGAATGGACTGACGACATCCAGTTCCCTGGTAAATAAACTGGGATCTGATTTCGGTGTATGGATTGGACCAAGAGGAGGATACAACTTCTTCGGTTCTCTGGCAGATATCTTGACAAAGAGCGGAACAGGAAGTAAGTCCGGTGGTTCCATTGATGTTGCAGATGCAACTTATGTTCAGAAGTTTGAAGAAATGGCGATCAACTGGATGCATGACTATGGAGTGAACTACTGGAAGTGGGATGGATTTGCAGATGTTGCACAGTATAATGCATTCCCGTCAGGAGAAGGTGTTGTAGGATACAGTGAGGAACACCGCCATATGTATGGTGGACAGAATCAGATGTACCATGTGACAGACCTTTGGGAGAAATGGATCGTGCTGATGGAGAATGTCCGTCAGGCTGAGAAAGATTATAATATTAAGAACTTGTGGATCTCCCTGACCTGTTATGTAAACCCAAGTCCATGGTTCTTACAGTGGGCAAACTCTGTATGGTTACAGTGTGCAGGAGACCGTGGAGAGATCAGTAATGGTACACTGAATAATAAGATGGACAATATGCTGACTTACCGTGATGCGAACTACTATGAGTTTGTTCAGGTACACCAGTTTCAGTTCCCATTGGCAAATATTTATAATCACGATCCGATCTACGGAAGTGAAGGAACAGGAATCGTAGCTGACTCCATGACAGCAGAACAGTTCAAGAATTACCTGTATATGATGGGAACAAGAGGAACTGCATTCTGGGAGCTTTATTACTCTGATTCACTGCTGGACAAGGATAAATATCTTGTAAATGCAGAGTTCCTTGAGTGGGAGGAAGAAAATTTCTCCAAGCTGAAGAATGCGAAGATGATCGGTAGTCATCCATCCAGTGCAACAAGACTCAGCACTTACAGAAATGGTGGAATGAGCAGCGGTGAAGTACAGAATCCATATGGATTTGCATGCTTCGATGGAAATGCAGGAATCATTTCCATGAGAAACCCGTCTGCAACAGAGAAGACGATCACATTTACACTGAATGATGCAATCGGAGTTGCAAAAGCCGGTACTTACCACATGAGTACAGTACATACTTATTCTCCGAATGGAACGATTGCGACAGCAAAAGATACTTATACAAAGGGTGAAGAAGTATCCGTTACACTTCAGCCGGGTGAAGTACAGGTATGGTCTCTGAGCCAGGATGCAGATACAACTGCACCGACATTCAAGAGCCTGACAAGTGTTTCAGGAACAGAGCTTCAGGTGCAGTTAAGTGAAAAGATCAAAGGAAATGCAGGCCTGAAAGTAAAAGTAAATGACAAAGTAGTTGATAATGTGACAGTTTCAGAGTATGCAGACCTGCGTACATTTAAACTGACATTTGCTACAGCACTGAATGATGGCGATGTTGTAGAAGTATCCGCAGAGAGTGGAGCAGATGCAGCCGGAAATCAGATCACAGGAAAGATCTCAGCTCCATACTATGCAGAGAATAAGATTGCAGAGAAAGAAACTGTAGAGGGAAGCAACAGCGAGATTAGTGGAAAAGACCGCAGCGTAGAAGGAACCAACGGATTCACAGTAGCAGCACAGGTTCAGACAGCAGACAGAAGCGTTGTCCTTGTAAAGCAGGGAGATGCTTATGAACTCGGAATTAATGCGGAAGGACATCCGTATTTCACGGTAAACGGTGTGACAGCAACAGCTGATACAGTTATTTCCGATGCAACAGAATCTATGATCGTTGGTGTAAAAGAAAATAACGGACTGGTTCGTATTTATGTAGACGGACAGATAAGTGCGTCTGTATATAATGCAGAGAACAAAGAGTTCGCAGTTCCGGCAGCAAAGATCGTTGGTAACGGTGTAAACGGAGCTGTGACAAATGTAGCAGTTTATGACAGAAGTCTTGGCTACGATGAAGTTCCGACATCAGGACTGGCAGAGACTGTGAAGAAGATCACAGCAGAAAAAGATAACTGGACAACTGAGTCCTGGACAGCAGCCAATATGGATACGCTTCTTTCCAATGCAACGAGTGCCATCTCAGGTGGAGATGCTTCAGCGATCCAGGCAGCAAAAGAGGCACTGACAGCAGGTTATGCAACACTTGTACCAAAAGTAGTAGAGAATCTGGCATATCAGAAAAATGTAACATCTGCATGGGTAGACCCTGATGAGACAACAGATATGACCAATACAAGAAGTCCGCTTTCCAATGCAGTAGATGGTGTTTACAATAATTCTGATAAATATGCAATCTATGGAAAAGATGGAAAAGATAAAGGTTCTTATATTACGATCGATCTTGGACAGCAGTGCAAGATCAACAATGTAAACTTATGGCGTTACTGGTCTGATGGAAGAACTTATAAGGCAACCGCACTGGTAGTATCTGATACAGCAGATTTTGCGAAGAAGACAGTTCTCTATTACAGTGGAGATTCTGATGTATATAATTTAGGTGTGGATCCGACAGATACATTATATGCAGAAACTTCAGCAGGAAAAGCATTATACAGCGGAGAAGCTGTGACAGGAAGATATGTACGTCTGTACGCAATGGGTAAAGTTGGAAGTAATACTACAAGCGGACATGAGAACCATATCGTAGAGATCCAGGTAAATGGAAGTGCAACAGATTCAGACCCATATGATCTGACAGAATACCGGAAGATATTAAAAGAAGCAAAGACAGAGGCGGCAAAGGATATTTATACAGCAGAATCTGTAGCAGCTCTGAATGAGCAGATCACAGCATCTGAAGCACTGATCGCAGAACTTGATGCAGCGATCAATGCAGGAAATCAGCCGGATAAGTCCTGGTCTGAAGTAGCCAATGCGAAGGCAGCTCTTGAGGCAGCCGTAGCAGCACTGGCAAAAAATGACGGACCGGTTGTAGAAGAAGATGCAGACTACACAGCAGTAAATGCAGCAAAAGAAAAAGCTGCAGGAGTAGACAGAAGCAGATATACAGATGAGAGTCTGAAAGCACTGGATGATGCAGTTGCAGCGGTAGTAGAAGGACTGAAGAAATCCGAGCAGGGCAGAGTCGATGCAATGGCAGCAGCAATCAATAATGCGTATGCAGCACTGGTTGAAAAACCGGCTGTAGAAGAGGATGCAGACTATACAGCAGTGAATGCAGCAATTGCAAAAGCAGATAAGATTGACAGAAGTAAGTATACAGAAGAAAGTCTGAAGGCTTTGGATGATGCAGTCGCAGCAGTAGAAAAGGGTCTGAAAGAATCCGAACAGAGCAGAGTTGATGCAATGGCAGCAGCAATTGAGAAAGCATTAAGCGAACTGGTAGAAAGCCCGGTAGTTGAACCGGAAAAAGATGCAGACTATACAGCAGTGAATGCAGCAATGGAAAAAGTACAGAAGATTGACAGAAGTAAGTATACAGAAGAAAGTCTGAAAGCTTTGGATGATGCAGTCGCAGCGGTAGAAAAGGGTCTGAAAGAATCCGAACAGGATAAAGTTGACGCAATGGCAGCAGCAATCGAGAAGGCACTGGATGGTCTGAAAAAGAAACCGGCAGCTGACGATGATAAGAAGAATGATTCAAAGAAAGATGATTCAAATAAGAATGACTTAAATAAGAATGATTCTGATAAGAAGGCAGATGCCGTTAAGACTACCACAGTGAAGACCGGAGATGCAGCCAATGTAATTCCATTCTTCGGAATGACATTGCTTGCAGCAGGTGCAGTGATCGTAATTGCATTTAAAAAGAAACGCAGAGCCTAAGAAATGCAGACAGGATGAAAATGAACTGAGCTGTGAAAAGCTTTGTTAAAAAGAAAAGAGTCTGGATATACAGAAAATGTATGTCCGGACTCTTTTGTTATCCTCCCCCAAAAAATTATCCACAATTTTATCGACAAAAAAGATGAGTTATGAACAAAATACAAATTGCAATTCTAGTATTTGTCATGTATTCTGTAATTACTCCGATTCATGGAGCATCTGAATTCAGAACAAGGTCAACTGCTTTTATTCAAAGCATCGATTCAATGTAATTAAAATAAATGGTCAAAATGAAAATCGGCAGAGAACAGTCAGAAAAAAATCATTAGTAGAAAGGAATTGCCTATGGAGATCAATCTATTACAGGAGTACACGTTTGTATGTCTTGACATTTTTAATAACATCATCCACAATAAAGATAAAAAGATAGAGAATAAATTGGAAGAGTGGTTGGTATTTCTAAGTCAGGATGATCCGGATATGATTATGAAACTGCTGGACAGGAATCCTGAATTTCAGAAAATTTATGAAGAAATCTACACTCTGTGCCTGAATATGGAAGGGATGATGGAGATGTTTTCAAAAGAACTGGAAATTATGGATCGAAATACAGTAAAGCTGATGATCGATGAGATGGAAGAAGAACTGAACGAGACGAAGCGGAAAGCGAAAAAGGAAGTTGATGAGGTGAAAAGGAAGGCAAAAGAAGAAATTGAAGAAGCGGAAAAGCGTGCAAAAGCAGCGGAGGAAGAGACTGAAAGATTACGCAGGACTTTGGAGGAGCAAAAAGGTAAGAGGGATATTTCTTGACAGATCTTCAGGGAAGGTGTTAGAATATCCCCGTTACAATTAAATGAAAGATGCGTAAGGTGTCAGTCGGACAAAATGTCAGGACTGGTGAAAAGGGAAACAGGTGCGAATCCTGTACGAACTCGTCACCGTATTTCGTGAGCAACAGCCATAAGACCACTGGGAGACCGGGAAGGTGAGCTGGATGCGTCTGAACGATCAGCCGGGAGACCTGCCTTTCGCAGTACAGGAACGAAGAGTTCAGGTCACGAGGAACTGGCGGTACGAAAGAATAGGACAGACTGTTTTTTATAAAAAAGACAGTTTATTCGTGTAAAGAAGATATTATGTGAACCCTCGGTTTTAACGGGGGTTTTATTTACTTATTTATGCAGACAAAAGCCAGAGTCGGCGTGTATATCTGTATATCTGAATCATTCTGTTCCAAAAAGCATTGATCAAAGATCAGGGAGGGAAAGATGAAGAAAAAATTATTGACAGCATTTCTGGTAACTGCACTTGGAATATCCATGTTAAGCGGATGTGGTGGAAAGAACAGTGACGACAATTCAACCAAATCTGAACAGTCAACCAAAGAAAAAGATCAGGAGGCGGCAGATAAAGTGGCAAAGCTGATTGATGATATTTATGTACAGGAGAGGACAGACAAGACAGATGAGCAGTGCGAAGCTGCAAAGAAGGCATGGGATGCATTGACAGATGCACAGAAAGAGTTAGTAGAAGGTGAAAATGCAGACCCGGATTATTTCGGAAGAGATACGGGAGACGCATCAAAAGATGATCCACTGAATGAGGATGAGATAGGGGAAAATGAACTTTTAGTTGTAAGTTTCGGAACTTCCTTTAATAACAGCCGTGCAGAGGATATTGGTGGAATTGAAAAGGCACTTCAGGCAGCTTATCCTGAGTGGTCTGTAAGAAGGGCGTTTACGGCTCAGATCATCATCAACCATGTTCAGGCACGTGACGGAGAAAAGATTGATAATATGGATCAGGCTTTAGAAAGAGCTGTAAAGAACGGTGTCAAGAATCTGATCGTGCAGCCGACGCATCTGATGCATGGTGCAGAATATGATGAACTGACAGAAGCAGTAGAAAATTATAAAGATAAGTTCGAGTCAGTAAAAATTGCAGAGCCACTGCTTGGAGAAGTTGGTTCCGATGCAACTGTGATCAATGCAGATAAGGAAGCCGTAGCAAAAGCGATCACAGCAGAGGCAGTAAAAATAACCGAGTATGAAAGCCTGGATGCTGCAAAAGAAGCAGGAACAGCATTTGTATTTATGGGACATGGAACATCCCATACAGCAAAGATCAGCTATTCCCAGATGCAGACGCAGATGGAACAGCTTGGATATGAGAATGTATTTATCGGAACAGTAGAAGGTGAACCGGAAGAGACTTCCTGTGAGTCAGTGATTGAAAAGATCAAAGCAGCAGGATACAAAAATGTTGTACTTCGTCCGCTGATGGTTGTAGCAGGAGATCATGCCAATAATGATATGGCAGGCGATGATGATGATTCCTGGAAGAGCCAGTTTGAAGTGGCAGACGCATTTGACAACATTGAGACTCAGATTGCCGGTTTAGGTGAGATTAAAGAGATCCAGCAGCTTTATGTAGCTCATACAAAAGCAGCAATGGATGCAGAATAGGAGATTATTTTTCATGAGAAAAAGACTGTTGGCAGTGACACTTTCTGTTATGATGACTGCCTCGATGCTTGCAGGATGTGGCGGTAAGGCAGATACGAAAGATACTAAGAAAGTACAGACAGAACAGGATTCTTCAAAAGAGGAAGGAACAGCAGAAGAATCTTCGGAAAAGAAAAATGCAGCAGAAGATGCAGGACTGGAAGATGGTGTATATACTGCGGAATTTCATACAGACAGTTCGATGTTTCATGCAAATGAGACAAAGGATGGAAAAGGAACTTTGACTGTGAAAGACGGAAAGATGGTCTTTCATGTCACCCTTCATTCAAAGAATATTGTCAATCTGTTCCCTGGTAAGGCAGAGGATGCCCAGAAGGATGGAGCAGAGCTTCTGCAGCCGACCGTAGATACGGTGACCTATTCCGATGGAACTACGGAAGAGGTTTATGGATTTGATATTCCGGTTACAGTGATCGATCAGGAGTTTGATCTGGCTCTGATCGGAACAAAAGGCGTGTGGTATGACCACAAGGTAAGTATTGAAAATCCAGTAAAAGACAAATAAATCTTCTTAAAAAGCAGATTTGTACAGATGGCAAAGTCGGGGGCTTTTGACCCCGACATCTATGAATCTGTATAAAGAATAATTCGAGCTTAAACGGAGCATACTGAGTACGATAAAAAGGAAAGGTATGCTCTTTTATTATGAAAAAATCGCATCTGTATGATTTCTTATATAATATAGCAGGAAGTATTTTGTATGCGGCAGGGATTGATACCTTTGCCGGGGCAGCAGGATTTGCACCGGGCGGTGTATCAGGACTTGCCCTGATTCTGAATCATCTGTGGGGACTGCCGGTGGGGATCATGACCCTGGTTTTAAATGTTCCGTTAGTCCTGATCAGCTATAAAGCAGTAGGAGAAAAATTCCTTCTGAAGACAGCGGTGACCATGCTTATTTCAACATTTTTCCTGGATCTTGTATTTCCCTTTTTTCCGCTGTACCGCGGACAGCGTCTGCTGGCAGCAGTTTATTCAGGAGTCTTGCTGGGCGGAGGAATGGTGTTGTTCTACCTGCGGGGTTCGTCCTCTGGAGGAATCGATTTTCTGACTATGGCAATAAAAAAGAAGCATCCGTCGTTTTCGCTTGGGAAAATCACCCTGATGATCGATCTTGCAGTCATTCTTCTTGGCTGGCCGGTATTCGGGGATGTGGATGCAGTGCTGTACGGACTGATCGCTACCTTTGCCTCGGTGGTGGTGATCGATAAAGTTCTTTACGGGATCGGGGCAGGAACACTTGCGATCATTATTACGTCTGACGGGAAAAAGATGGCAAAAGTGATCCGGGAAAATGCAGACCGTGGTGTGACACTTATAGAAGCCATCGGAGGGTATACCGGACAACAGAAAAGTGTATTGCTGTGTGCCTGCTCCAAATCAGAAGCATATACGGTTCAGGAGGCAGTGAGAAAGACGGATGAGACCGCATTTCTGATGTTCACCGAGACGAGTGAAGTATTCGGGGAAGGGTTTAAGCATCCCTGAAGAAATGGGAATATCCGGAGAAGGCTTTCGTCATTCCTGGCTTGCAAATTCCCGTGTCATACCGTACAATAAAATCCGTTGGATAAAAGAAATTGGATAAAAGAAATTAGAAACTTGATGAAATACGATTCAGGAGAGGCGGTATACCATGGGCATGATACGTGCTGAAAAGCTTGTATTTGAATATGATAAACGAGACGAAGACGGCAATGTGATCGGAAGCCGCAGAGCCATTGACGGAGTGGACATCGACATTCCGCAGGGGTCTTTTGTGGCAGTGCTGGGGCATAATGGTTCAGGAAAATCCACACTGGCAAAGCATATGAATGCAATTCTTGTTCCGACAGACGGGACAATGTGGGTGGACGGAAAAGATACGAAGGATATGGAGAAACTGTGGGAGATCCGGCAGAGTGCCGGAATGGTCTTTCAGAATCCGGACAATCAGATCATCGGAACGGTGGTAGAAGAGGATGTCGGATTCGGACCGGAAAATCTCGGAGTTCCGACAAAAGAGATATGGAAAAGAGTAGAGGACAGTCTGCGTGCTGTCGGGATGCTGGATCGGAGAAAAGATTCTCCCAATAAGCTTTCGGGCGGTCAGAAGCAGAGAGTGGCGATCGCAGGAGTGATCGCAATGGAGCCAAAATGCATTGTACTGGATGAGCCGACTGCCATGCTGGATCCAAATGGAAGAAAAGAAGTAATCTCTGCAGTGGAAAAGCTTCGGAGAGAAAAAAATGTGACTGTGATCCTGATCACTCATTATATGGAAGAAGTGGTGGATGCAGATCAGGTCTTTGTCATGGATGATGGCCGGATCGTTATGCATGGCACTCCACGGGAAATTTTCAGCCGGGTTGATGAACTGAAAAAATACCGGATGGATGTACCACAGGTTACGATGCTGGCAGATGAGCTGATCCGCCGTGGAGTGGATCTGCCAAAAGGAATTTTAAGAAGGGAAGAACTGGTAGAAGCATTATGTCGATTACGTTAGAACATCTCAGTTATGTATACAATCCGGGAACCGCTTACGAGAAGCACGCATTGAAGGATGTCAGTCTTGAGATTCCACAGGGACAGTTTGTCGGGATCATTGGTCATACCGGTTCAGGAAAATCCACTCTGATCCAGCATCTGAACGGATTGATGAAAGCGACCTCAGGAAGGCTGCTCTATGAAGGAAAAAATATTTATGAAGAAGGATACGATATGAAGCAGCTCCGCACGCAGGTCGGACTGGTGTTCCAGTATCCTGAATATCAGTTATTTGAAGTGGATGTATTAAGTGATGTCTGCTTTGGTCCAAAGAACCAGGGACTTTCAAAAGAAGAATGCGAGGCACAGGCAAAAGAGGCATTGCAGTTAGTCGGATTCCCGGAGAAATATTATCATCAGTCTCCATTTGAACTCTCAGGAGGGCAGAAAAGGCGTGTGGCGATCGCAGGGATTCTTGCCATGCATCCAAAGGTACTTGTACTGGATGAGCCAACTGCGGGACTTGACCCGAAGGGAAGGGACGAGATTCTGGATCAGGTGGCACAGCTTCACGAAAAGACCGGGATGACAGTAGTTCTGGTATCCCACAGCATGGAAGATGTGGCAAAATATGTAGACCGTCTGATCGTGATGAACCAGGGGGAAAAAATGCTGGACGGAACACCGCAGGAAGTCTTCCGGCATTATAAAGAACTTGAGGCAGTCGGTCTTGCTGCACCGCAGGTAACTTACGTGATGCATGACCTGAAAGAAAAGGGATTTGAAGTGTCAGCAGATGCGGCAACGGTAGAAGAAGCCGCAGATGAGATCATGAAATGCCTGAAGCAGACCCGAAAGGCAGAAAGAGAGGTGCAGGCATGATCCGTGATATTACAATAGGACAATATTATCCGGCACAGAGTCAGGTACATAGGTTAGATCCACGGGTGAAGATCGTCTGCACCCTGGCATTCCTGGTTTCCTTATTTTTACAGAACAGTATTTTAGGATATGTAGTTGCATTTGCATTTCTTGCAATGGTGATCCGACTTTCAAAAGTACCGGCAAAATTTATTGTCAGAGGACTGAAACCCATCGTGATCCTGCTGTTTTTTACGGTGCTGATGAACCTGTTCCTTACGAGGAATGGAAATATCCTCTTTCATTATGGAATCCTTACGATTACGGAGGGCGGTCTGCGGACATGCGTTTTTATGACGGTGAGACTGATCTTTCTGGTGATGGGATCTTCCATCATGACATTTACGACCACTCCGAACAGCCTGACAGACGGAATCGAAAAGCTGCTTCATCCGCTGAACCGGATCCATGTTCCGGTGCATGAGATCGCGATGATGATGTCGATCGCTCTCCGTTTTATTCCAATCCTTTTGGAAGAGACGGATAAGATCATGAAAGCACAGATCGCAAGAGGGGCAGATTTTGAATCGGGAAATATCCTGCAAAGGGCAAAGGCAATGATCCCGATCCTTGTGCCACTGTTCGTATCTGCATTCCGACGGGCAAATGATCTGGCAATGGCAATGGAAGCAAGATGTTACCATGGCGGGGATGGAAGAACAAAGATGAAACCATTGCAGTATCATAGAAATGACAGAGTTGCTTATCTGATCACACTGCTGTATTTAGTGGCAATCGTAGGTGTAGGAAGATATATTCCATTTAAGATATGGATCTTTTAAGTACAGATAATAGAAAAAGAGGACAGGAAAAGAATGAGAAGAATCAAACTGACAGTTGCCTATGACGGAACAGATTACTGCGGCTGGCAGGTACAGAATAACGGGGCGACGATAGAAGGAGAACTGAATACGGCACTGACGCAGCTGACCGGACAGACAGTGAAGGTGATCGGGGCGAGCCGGACGGATGCAGGGGTTCATGCGAGAGGAAATGTGGCTGTATTTGATACAGAATCTTCCATTCCACCGGAACGGTTTCTTTATGCCGTGAATGCGTTGCTCCCGGAAGATATCGTAGTAGTTGATTCCTGCGAGGTGGCGGCAGACTGGCATCCAAGACACTGCAATACAGAAAAGACCTATGAATACCGGGTGCTGAACCAAAAACTTCCCGATCCGATGAGGAGAAGAGATACTTATTTCGTCTCTTTTCCGCTGGATTTGGAGAAAATGAGAAAGGCAGCGGGATATCTGGAAGGGGAGCATGACTTTAAAAGCTTCTGTAATGTGCATACGCACGTAGAAGATACAGTCCGCACCATATACAGGCTGGAAGTGATCCGGGAAGAAAATGTGATCACATTCCGGGTCAGAGGAAACGGATTTCTTTACAATATGGTGCGGATCCTTGCCGGAACACTGATCGGAGTCGGAAGAGGACTGATCGATCCGGAAGAGATCCCGGCGATGCTGGAGGCAAAAGACCGGCAGGCAGCGGGAATGACCGTGCCGCCACAGGGGCTGACACTGGTGAAGATCGATTATCTGGATTGAAGAGTGCAGCCGGGCGGTAACGTCCGACGGTTGAAAGCTGAGATCGGTGAGAATCAATTATTTAGAACGAGGTATAAGAGATGGGGGAATGGAAAGTTGAAGGCAGCGGTCTGTGAGGATGAAGAGGCACTTCAGCTTTTTTTAGAAAAGCAGGTATGTGAGTGTATGGAAGAAGCCGGGATCAATGGGAGTTGCGAAGTATTTTCATCGGCAGAAGAATTACTGGAAAAAGGAAATCCTTTTTATGATCTTTATCTGCTGGATATTCAGCTTGGTCAGATGACGGGAATGGAACTGGCGGAAAAGATCAGGGAGAAAGACGACCATGCAGTGATCCTTTTTGCAACAAATTATAAAGAAATGATCCGTAAGGCATTTCAGGTATCGGCACTGGATTATTTGGTGAAACCATTGGATGAGGTGGAAGTAAGACAGGCATTATTGCGTTCTTTCCGGTATCTGTCAAAAAAAAGAAACCGGATTGCTTTAAAAAATCAGTCAGGAGTGGAGATCTTTTATCACGAAGAGATTGAGTACATAGAAAGTGAAAAAAGAAAAGTGCGGATCTACAGCAGGCGAGGCAGCGGTGAATTTTATGTGCGGCTCAATGACCTGGAACACGAATTTAAAGGCAGTCTGCTTGTGAGAGTTCATGCTTCTTTTATCATTAACCTTGAGAAAATACGAAGTGTGCGGAAAGATACGATCACGATGGAGTCAGGAAAAGAAATTCCGGTGACAAGGAAATATAAAGATCAGTTTAACAGGGCATTTCAGAATTATTGCCTGGAAATGCGAAGATGAGAGTGGGAATGATATGATAATACCAATAATTGAGGTGATACAGACCTATTTATTTGTATCGTGCTTTTTAAAAAGAAAAGTAAGGTTTGGAAAGGTGTTGGACTGGTTGGTTCTGATTGGAGTTTCGGAAGTTGGAACAATCGGAAATCATTATTTTCAGGATGCGAATATAAATATATTGATTGCAGTGATAGAACTGTTCATTCTTTTATCCTTTTTTGAGGGTAGGGTGAAGAGGAAAATTCTGGCTGGACTGCTCTATTTAGTCTTTGCATTTTTAGCTGAAGGTGTTGTGGCTGTGGGACTGTCAAGAGCATATGATATCCGGATCAGTGACATGGGAAATCAGGAGGAGGCAGTGATCCTGTTGGGAAAGAGATATTCCAGAGAAATCCGGATTATTGCAACAATTTTCTTCTATTTGCTGTCAAGAAAAAAGCGAGATATGGAGAAAAGGGATATACAGGGACAACTGCTGGTCATCCCGGCACTTAGTGCGGTTCTGCTTGTAATTGTGACAGAGGATCAGTTTGCAAGAGAGCAGATCAATGTGTGGATGGAAGTGATGCTGATCCTGTTTATTTTGATTATCAATGTTGTATTATATGTGCTTTTTCGCAGGCAGGAAGTTTATTTCAGAGAAGAGGAAATGATCCGAAATCAGTTAAAAGAACTGCAATATGAATCAGCCCATTACAGGGAATTAGAACAACATCAGCAGGAAATCCGAAGAATCAGGCATGATATAAAAAATGAATTGTCGGGCATTTATGGTTATCTTGAAAATGGAGAAGTGGGAGAAGGAAAAAAGGAGATTGAGACACTTCTTCAGCAGATGACTGCGGCAGAACAGAAAATTTTTACTGCAAATGCAGTTGTAAATGGAATCCTGAATCTGAAGTTACAGAAAATGGAAATGGCTCAGATAGAATATGAGTTTGATATTCACATACCGGAACAGTTAAAAATTCAGGGAACAGATTTAGGCGTACTGCTGGGGAACTTACTGGATAATGCAATCGAGGCATGCCAGGAGTTTCAGGGAGAAAAAAAGATCCGGCTTCTGATAGAATATCAGAATAGCGGAGTAGTGATACACTGCGAAAATCCATGCAATGAAGATACAGAGACACTTCAGACAAAGAAGAAAGATAAGATAAACCATGGATTTGGGATGGGAAGTATTGCACAGATTGTAAAAAAATATGATGGTTTTTGGGAATATCAGATGAAGTCAGGTTTATTTAAAGTTACGGTAAATCTGTGGGAAAAAAGCGAAATGATATAGAAGTGTATTAATATAGAAAATAGATGGATGTGGTATAAAATTGAAAATAATACCCTCTTTTTGTGTGAATTATTACATAAAAAGGGGGTATTTGTTACATTTTCAGAAATGAGAGGGGAAATCCAAATATAATACAAAGTAAAAGAGACTTTATATACCGGACGGAGGTGACAAAATGAAAAGAAAGTTATTTTTATTAACTGGAATTATTTTTGTGCTTTTGAGCGGATGTGGGAAAGAAAAAAATTCTGCTGTGAAAGATCAATTTGAATCCGGGTATATGGAATTATTTGGAACGCATCCTGCTGTAACAAAAAAAGGAGATTTTCAGGTAATGGAAGGAATTGCATATTTTACAGATTACAAAAATCAGATTTGTACCCCCATCTGTAATAAACCGGATTGTCGTCATTTGTCAGTATATGAAGACGAAGATACACAGTGCAATGCAGTTTGTGATGGGGTAAGAATTTTTCCATATAAGGAGAAACTTTATCGTATCAGGACAGCAGAAAATGGGAAGAGTGAACTGGTTCTGTCAGACTTAGATGGGAGCAATCCCAAAAGTGGAGGAACTTTTGATACTGGATCACTCTTGACGGATGCAGTTGTGAGAAAAAATAAGCTGTATTATGTCAGTACGGTGATGAATGATGCAACAGGAGAGATAACCGGATCAGGAGAAGCGGTTGAGACACCTGTCTGGAAGTTATGTTCACTGGATTTAGATACCATGGATCAAAAATTAATTTTAGAAATAAAGGATGCACGAAGTTTTTGCCTGTTGGGAGGGAATGAGGAGTATCAGTTTTATGCGGTAATAAAAGACCGTGGTGCAGAGTATTACAGATTTGATTATCTGAATGAAGAGACGGTTTCGATACTATTGAATACAGGAAGTTATTCAAAAATAAAAATGTCAGATGACGGAAAGGCTCTTTACTATGTAGGAAATGATGGAAAAGAGATTTATAAATATGAGACTGAGACAGAAAAAATAAGTTCTGTTGTGGGAGCGGGAGAACTGAAAAAAATTACTGCGGCTACGGAGATAGAACTTGTGATAGAAGGAGAGCATGAGGGAACGGTTTTATTCAGGATATTACCCGAAAATGAACTGTATGTAAAGAAGGGGACGGAAATTCTGAGAACAGGGATTAGTGAGCGGCTGCCGGAAGAAGCAGCGTGGCTGAGCGGAATTAGAAGTACCACAAAGGAAGGCTTTTTCTTTTCTTATCAGGCGAACAATGAAAAATCAGATACAGAGGGAGATCTTATTAACTGGTATGCGTATATTAGCTGGTCGGAGCTGTTCGATAAAGAGGGAAAAATAAAAGTAGTACATAGTCCGCATATTTCATCCGCAGGAAATCTTCTTTAGAAATTCTTTCATTTTCTCCAAAGGCTCTCTTAAGTCATACTTGATAAATTAAAAGAAAAAGGGGTGTTAGAGATGAAGAAAAGGGGAAAAAGGCAGTTCGGATCGAGAATCCTTGCAGGAATGATCGTGTTGTCTGTATGTGGGTGTGCGGGGCGTGTCCCTCAGGAAAAAAGTGCAGCAATCGGGTCGGATTATATGGAAATATATGGCGGGAATACAATAACCAGGACAGGTTATTTTACAAATGCAAGCGGAATCCTTTATTATGTAGATTTTGCAACGCAGGATGCAATTCCGGTCTGCAATAAACCGGACTGCAGGCATCTTTCAAAAGCGGAAGATGCTGATACAGAATGTGATGCAGCGATTGACGGGGCAAGAGTGTTTCCATATAAGGGGAAGCTGCTCGGAATCGGTGAAGATTCAAAAGGAAATGAAGAAATCTACAGTTCTGATATAGACGGGAGCAACCGGAAGGTAAAGAAAAAACTGGAAAGTTCTAATATGTTCATTGATGAAGGCGTAATTGCGAAAGATTCATTTTTTTATGTAGCAACAATGCCTGAAGTTGATGACCAGGAAAATATGAAGTGGATTTCAGTATTGAAAAAACTAAATTTAGATACTTTTGAGGCAACGCAGTTAGATTCTGTAGAAAGTAAAGACGCTCTGGGATTTCAATTACTTGGAGGAACTGAAGAATATCAGATTTATTCTTTGATCAAGGATGATGAAACTTTATTTTACAAGCTGGATTATGAGTCATGTGAATCGGAACAGATTGAATTATTTCAAAGTGGATATGAGCGGATTTTACCTGAAGAAAATGAAAACAGCTTTTATTATCTGAGTATCGAGGGCGGAGAAAGAAATCTTTATCAATATGATATTGACAGTAGAAAAAATAAGCTTTGCCTTGAAAATGAGAAAATTCTGGAGAATGCCGGAGGGGATATTGTAGGATCAGACCTATGTGGAAAATGCCGGGAAGGAATCGTGTACTGGGTCAGAACATGGACTGAGGAGCGAGAAGAAAAGATGTTCTTGCTGGATCATAATGGAAAAATACAGGAACTGTCGATGCCACAGCAACTTCCGGTTGCAGGTACACATTTTTATGATGCGATATGTGCAACAGAGAAAGGAATGTACTTTTGGTATTCAAAGGATTTTGAATCCAATGGTTTTCAGGACAATGTCGACTGGCAGGCATACACGGAGTGGGATGATTTAGTCAATGAGAAAAGTGTCATAAAAAATGTGATAAAGCCACATATGACAGCTATGGGTGAGCTGGTTGACGAAAATGGAAATCCGATAAACGGACAGTAACTGGTTGGTGATATTAAAAAAAGGGGTGTTAGAGATGAAGAAATGGGGAAAAGTTTTCGTTTTAACAGGCAGTATCGTTGCAATGCTAATCACAGGAACCGGATGCTCGAAAAAGAATACAGGAATCAAGAATCCGGTGGATGAAGACGGCAATATGACTGACAGCAAATGATTCAGTATTAAAAGGTAAAGGAGATGTTGCGGGAGGAGGGGATGCGGATGCGGCATCTGAAATATGAATGGGAGAAGTTTTTCTCTTTTCGTTATTTTTGGTTTTTATGTGCAGTATTTTTGTTATTTAATCTATGGAATCTTTCGGAGCAGATCCGGATGGAATTTCCGGCATCCTCTGTCCGGCAGCTTTATATAGATTTTCAGGAGCAGCCGGAAGGAGCGAAAGGACAATGGCTGGAAGAGCAGAAAGCGAAGAAAAATGCTCACTATACAGGCAACCAGTATATGGAAGAAGAATTATTTAAAAAGCTTTCGAGAGAATGGATTCAGACAGAAAAATATGACGAATATCTGGAGGAGATCAAAGAGAGAAGTGCAAAAATGTCAGGTTCTATTTTCTCAGATGAAGGAACCTTTGCCTGGAGAAACGCAAAAGTGACTCCTGCTGCTTATGAGAAACTGAAAGGCACGAAGCTTTCCTTTGATCTGTCGGATGGTGTTGTAAAGGCAACAAAAGCAGATTTTACTGATCTGTGCATGACGATCTTGTTGATGGCAGCAGTTTATTTCCTGATTCTTGATGAGAAAAAGAATAAATTGTATCCATTATTGAGGTCTGCCAGCCGTGGCAGAACAGAGGTCATCGGTGCAAAACTGGGAGTGATGGCAGGGATTACGGGACTTTTGGTTCTGCTGCTATATGGAAGTAATTATCTTTTTATTTTCCATCAGTATGGTTTTGGAAATCTCACACGTCCCCTTCAGTCAGTGACAGCGTTTTATGAAAGTCCGTTCAGACTGACAGCAGGGCAATATCTGTGGATGTATCTGCTTTTAAAACTGGTGGTGTGCTATGCGGCTGCATTGCTGATGATATGGATTGCACAAAAGGCAGGGACACCGGCAGGAGCGATTCTCGCGATCAGCACAGGAGCAGTTGTGGAATATCTGCTGACCGTGCTGCTCCCGTCAGTCTCTTATGCGGACGGACTGAAGTATATCAATCTTGTGGAGTATATCAAAATATATCCGCTTTTTACGAAGTATCATAATCTTGATTTTTTTGAATATCCGGTCGATGCAATGAGGATTTTTCCGATCGTGCTGCCGTGTCTGTTACTTCTTTTTATCGTGCTGAATCTGACCACATTTTGCAGCCACAGATATGGTACAAAATCCGGCAGACAGGGAGGTGCAGAGAAACTATGGAGAAAACTCCGGAAGACTGCCTGGGGTAAAAAAAGAAGAAAGCGGAAGAAAAAAGGCTTTATTTCGGACAGTCTGGTATGGCATGAGAGTTTCAAAAGTCTTCTGACGAACCGGACAGTATGGGTGTGCGTGGCAGTATTGTATGGAGCAATTCTTCTCGGGAGAGGTCTGATGATATGGAACAGTGTGGAAGAAGAATACTATAAATATTATATGACCAAAGGACAGGGAAAACTGACGCAGGAGAAACTGGAAACTTTTGAGAGCGAAAAGAAACGTTATGATGACATTTATTCCATGACCCCGGAGGAGAGTGGGATGAGCAGTGAGGAGATCAGCAGCCGTCAGGAGGAAATACAGTATCAGTACAGTGGGTTCATGAGAGCATATGAACAGGTTCAGTATGTGGTGGAAAATAACCGGGCAGCAGGAACGGACGAACAGCAGCTGATCTATGAAGGGGGATATGAGCAGTTGTTTGGAGAGGTTTCTATGAAAGGAAGGCTGATCGGAGAGTTGCTCTGTGTTCTTGTGGCAGTATACAGTGCGGCAGGACTTCTTGGGATGGAATATGACCTGAAGGTGATGAATCTTCTGCAGAGTACGAAAAAAGGAAGGGGAACACTTCTGCGGGTGAAACTTGGAGTGGCAGCGGGAGTCACTACTGTTATGTTCATTCTTGTAAAGATACCGGTAGTGATGCGGATCGTTCAGAATTATCCACTGACAGGATGGACGGCAAAAGTCCGTTCCATGCGATTTACGGGGACATCGGTTTTTAACTGTCCGGTGTGGGCGTATGTGTTACTTTTGCTTCTGTTACAGTTGGGGACTTTGTATGTGGTGATCCTGTGCGTGACAGCATTGTCGGCAGTCTTAAAAGATACGATGCTGACACTGATCCTGTCGGTTCTGTTATTTGGCGGTACGTTGGTCATGGAATGGGGTGGACTTGGAATGATTCATTCCTGGAGCATCAATACACTACTGGACGGACACCGTCTGCTACAGTCAGGAGGAATGCAGTTTGCACTGACGGTACTGGTCTTTTGGGGAGTCCTTCCATTGGCGGCAGGAACCGTTCTGCACAGAGTCTATAAGAAGAGGGGGCAGGCAATATGGAATTAAAGATACAGGATCTGTGTAAAAGTTATGGAAAGAAAAAAGCATTGTGGAAATTTACAACAGAATTTGAGAATGGTATCTACGGGATTCTTGGTCCCAACGGAGCCGGAAAAAGTACACTGATGAATATTCTGACGGATAATCTTCTGCGGGATTCCGGGAGCGTCCTGTATGATGGAGAGGAAATATTGAACCTGGGGGCATCTTATCGGGAAATTATGGGATATATGCCGCAGCAGCAACAGCTTTATGATACCTTTACGGTTACACATTTTATTTCTTATATGGGAACGCTGAAAGGAATGAAGAGCAGGGACATCCAGAGAAGAATGGACGAGCTGCTCCCGCTTCTGAATCTGCAAAAGGTAAGAAAGAAGAAACTGAAAGAACTTTCAGGTGGAATGAAGCAGCGGGTGCTGTTGCTGCAGGCATTGCTGAATGATCCGAAATTTCTGATCCTGGATGAACCGACTGCCGGACTTGACCCGAAAGAGCGGATCAGGATCAGGAACCTGATCTCAGATCTGAGTGAAGACAGGATTGTACTGATCGCAACCCATGTGGTATCGGATATCGAATTTATTTCTAAAGAAATTTTATTAATGAAAAACGGGAGACTGGTGGACCAGGACAGCCCGGAAAATCTGCAAAAGAGGATTTATGGTCATGTTTATGAGCTGTGCATCAGCCAGGATGAACTGGCGGAGGTGAAGAAAGAATATGAAATCAGCAATCTGTTCCGCAGAGACGGCGAGATCGTCGTGCGGGTGATTGCGGACAAGTGTCCCGTTAAATATGATGCAGTGAAAGTCAGCCCGACGCTGGAGGATGTATATCTGTATGAATTTGAGGGAGTAAAGAGGCGGTAACATTTTCCCGCAAAGGTCAAAGAAGTGTTGACAATAGAACGTTTCACTGCTAAGATTAACAGTAGTTGAAAATACTGGATTGTTACTTATCAGAAGGCAAAACCAGATTTCGGGAAATAAAGGTTGCTTTATGGACTGAAAGTCTGGTTTTCTTTATCTGACAGTGCAGAACGATATCTGCCGGATAAGAAGGATTGGATATAAGAAGTCAGGTCCGGTATTTGCAAAGAATCTAATATGATGAGACAAGTCAGAGCTGAGGAGGAAAAAAGATGAAGATTTATGAGACAAAAGACTATCAGGAGATGAGCAGACAGGCTGCTAATATTCTTTCAGCACAGGTTATTTTAAAGCCGGATTGTGTACTGGGTCTGGCAACAGGTTCTACACCGATCGGAACATACGATCAGTTAGTAGACTGGTATAATAAAGGAGATGTTGATTTCTCTCAGGTAAGAACAGTAAATCTTGACGAGTACAGAGGACTGACCCGTGACAATGACCAGAGCTATTATTATTTCATGCATAAGCATTTATTTGACCGTGTAAATATTAAGTTAGAGAATACAAATGTACCGGACGGAACTCAGGAAGATGCAGAGAAAGAGTGTGCAAGATATGAAGCACTGATCGAGTCCATGGGTGGAGTTGATATCCAGCTTCTCGGACTTGGACATAATGGACATATCGGTTTCAATGAGCCTGCAGCAGACTTTGCTGTTACAACTCACTGCGTAGATCTGACAGAAAGCACGATCGAGGCAAATAAACGTTTCTTTGAATCCGCAGATGATGTACCGAGACAGGCATATACAATGGGAATCGGAACGATCATGAAAGCAAAGAAGATCCTTCTGGTTGTTAATGGAGAAGGAAAGGCAGATATCGTTGCAAAGGCATTTTTCGGCCCGGTAACACCGGAAGTTCCAGCGTCTATCCTTCAGCTCCACAGAGATGTGACGATCGTTGCTGATAAGGCTGCACTGTCAAAGATACCTAGATAATTTTCAATATAGTTCAGTGCAGATTGTAAAAATCTGACAACTAAATGAGAATGTTTATTAAAAAAATATAAATAGTATAAAAATAAAATAAAATAATCGGTTGACTTTCCTGGTGATTTTTGATAGACTGAAGTTACGAAATAAGTCAACGGATTGTTACTGTAAGGCAGGCAAAACCAGATTCAATGAGCATACGGTGATGATGTATGTTCAGTTGGTCTGGTTTTTATTTTCACAGGAAGTTTTCTGGTGAAAGAGTTGTATTTAGCAGAAGGAACAGTAAGACATGAAAAGCGTGTCGGAGTTGGTACGTTATTTTGGAAGGTCGGTTGTATGACGATAGAAAAAGTGATCAATAATAATATTGTTTCAGCTTTTGATGAGATAGGAAGAGAAGTCGTAGTCATGGGATGCGGGATCGGTTTTGGAAGCAGACCGGGAGCAAAGATCCCTGAAGATAAGATAGAAAAGATTTTCAGGATCGAAAGCGGAAGCGTGGCAGATCAGTTTAAAGAGCTGCTTGCCGGAGTCCCGTTGGAGCATGCAAAGATCTCGAGTGATATTATTTCTTATGCAAAAGGTGCATTGAAGCTGAAGCTGAATCAGAGCATTTATGTGACGCTTACGGATCATATTAATTTTGCGATTGCGAGATATGCAAAGGGGATCAACCTTGAAAATGCACTGTTGTGGGAGATCAAGAGGTTTTATCCTCAGGAGTATGAACTCGGAAAATATGCGATTACCCAGATCAAAGAGCGTCTGAAGGTAGAATTGCCGGAGGATGAGGCAGGGTTTATTGCACTTCATTTTGTGAATGCAGAGTATGGAACCAATATCCGGGATGCGTTACGTTTCCCGAATCAGATGAAAGAAATTCTGGAGATCGTGACGAGGGAGCTTGGTATCAAGCTGGATGAAGGGACGCTTCATTATGAGCGGTTTATTACTCATATGAAATTTCTGCTTCAGAGAGTTTACAGGAAAGAGCTTCTGCCGGACGAAGAAAGTGATCTGGCGGACATGATCAGCCAAAAGTATCCGAAAGAATTTGCCTGCAGTAAGAAAGTAGCGGATTATATAGAAAAGACCGCAGAGTGCAGGTTATCCGGTGAAGAAGTGATGTATCTTGCGATCCACATACGAAGGATTACGATGGCAGAAGAATAAAAATGCAATCAATATAAAAAATAGAAGAAAAAAGCAGGAGGAAATGTAAATGTTTGGTGGACTTTTTAAGAAAAAAGATAATAAAATGATTCTCGGAGCTCCGGTAAAGGGAAAGGCAGTACCTCTTTCAGAGGTCAATGATCCGACTTTTGCAGAGGAGATGCTTGGAAAAGGAATGGCAGTCATTCCGGCAGAAGGAAAGATTTATGCTCCGGCAGATGGCGAGATCGGTATGGTATTTGATACACTCCATGCAGTCAGCCTTGTATCTGAAGAAGGGACAGAGATTCTGATCCATGTAGGTCTTGATACAGTCAAGATGAACGGAGAGGGATTTACAGGTCACGTAAAAGCAGGAGACAAGGTTAAGAAGGGAGATCTTCTCTTAGAGGTTGATCTTGATAAGGTAAAGGCTGCAGGATATGATACGATCACTCCGATGCTTGTCTGCAATACAATGGATTATGCATCAGTAGAGGGCGTGACCGGTAAAGAGGTAGAAGCCGGAGATGACGCAGTCATTATCGAAAAATAGGCGTGGCTGTTGCCTGAAAGCAGCGTACAACTTAGATTTTGACCGGAATCATGACCGGTTAAAATAGATAAAAGGGATTCAGCAATGAGAGATTTTGAGAAGGAGGAAAATTATGAAATTTTTACAGAAATTAGGTAAAGCTCTTATGCTGCCTGTTGCTTGTCTTCCTATCTGTGGTATCCTTATGGGTATCGGATATGCACTCTGCCCGGCTACAATGCAGGGTGGTGACATCACAGGTGTTGTTCAGCAGATTGGGTTCTTTCTTGTTAAAGCAGGTGGTGCCCTGATTGACCATATGGCAATTCTTTTTGCAATTGGTGTTGGTGTTGGTATGGCAGATGATAATGATGGTACAGCTGGTGTTGCAGCTCTTGCTTCCTGGCTGATGATCACAAACCTTCTGTCTACAGGAACAGTTTCAGTTATTAAGACACTGGAAGAGGGAACTACAAACTTTATCGCATTCAGCAAGATCGAGAACCCGTTCATCGGTATCCTTGCAGGTATCATCGGAGCTCTTTGCTATAACAGATTTAAGAGTGCGAAACTTCCTGACTGGCTGTCATTCTTCAGTGGAAAGCGTTGCGTAGCAATCATAGCCGGACTGGTTTCCATTATTGCATCTGCAATTCTTCTCTTTGTATGGCCTGTACTTTTCGGAGCACTGGTTGCACTTGGAAAAGGTATCGAAGGACTTGGAGCAGTTGGAGCTGGTATCTATGCATTCTTTAACAGACTGCTGATCCCATTCGGTCTGCATCACGCACTGAACAACGTATTCTGGTTCGATACAATCGGACTTGGAGACCTGTCTCACTTCTGGGCTGGAGAGACATCTGCTGATGTATCATGGAGCCTTGGAATGTACATGTCAGGATTCTTCCCATGTATGATGTTCGGTATCCCGGGAGCAGCTCTTGCAATGGTACATACAGCTAAGAGCAACAAGAAGAAAGCAGCAATCGGTCTTGTATCTTCAGCAGCAATCGCAGCATTTGTCTGCGGTGTTACAGAGCCATTCGAGTTCGGTTTCATGTTCCTTGCACCGGTACTGTACCTTGTATATGCATTACTCTATGGTATCTTTACAGTAGTTACAGTTCTGCTTGGATTCCGTGCCGGATTCAGTTTCTCAGCTGGTCTGACTGACCTGGTCTTCTCTGCTTCCCTTCCGGCAGCAGCTAAGACATGGCTGATCATTCCGCTTGGTATTGCAGCATTCGTAGTATTCTATGTAGTATTCCGTTTCGCAATCGTGAAATTCGACCTGAAGACACCTGGTCGTGAGGATGATGATGACAACGAAGCTGAGAAGTCAGCAGTTCTTTCTAACGATGACTTCACAGAAGTAGCTAAGATCATTCTTGAAGGTGTTGGCGGAAAAGAGAACGTTAAGTCTATCGATAACTGCATTACAAGACTTCGTCTTGAAATCAACGATTATACTAAGGTTGATGAGAAGAAGATTAAATCTGCCGGAGTAGCAGGTGTTATCCGTCCTTCCAAAACTGCAGTTCAGGTAATCGTTGGAATGAAAGTACAGTTCGTAGCTGATGAGTTCAAGAAACTCTGCAAATAAGAACGTATAAAATTGAATAAGTAATCCCTTTTAATGACCGGGGGCATGGCTGAAGGATTTGGCTGTGCACCCGGCTTTTCTATATAATTGGAAGAAAAAGAAAAGACCGGGGTGGAAAAAGGAAGGGAAATTGATGTAAAATGTGGATAAAGCAGTGAAAATGTAAAAGCAGAAAGAGGGAAATGTGATGAAATATACTTTGGAAATCTGTACTGACAGTGTAGCATCAGCGGTAGCAGCACAAAAAGGCGGGGCGAAGCGGATTGAGCTTTGTTCCGGTCTGGTGATCGGAGGGCTGTCACCGGATCCTGCATTATTTAAAGTTGTACGGGCAAATACAGACCTGGAGATCAGGACTCTTCTGCGTCCGAGATTCGGTGATTTCTGTTATGATGAATATGAGTTTGAAATGTTGAAAGAAGAGGTTCAGATGTACCGGGAATTCGGAGCAGACGGAGTTGTGATTGGAATTTTAAGACCGGATGGGACAATGAATGTAGAGCAGATGGAAGAGCTGGTCAGGATTTCAGGAGATATGAAAGTGACGATGCACCGGGCCTTTGATGTATGTAAAGATCCATATGAAACGCTGGAACAATGTGTCAGCCTTGGAATCGATACGATCCTGACCAGCGGACAGAAAGATTCTGCATGGAATGGAAGAGAAATGTTGAAAGAGCTGAAAGAAAGAGCGAAAGGCAGGATCGAAATCCTTGCAGGAGCAGGAATCAATCCGGGGGTGATCAGCAAGCTGAGTGAATATGCCGGACTGAAGACATTTCATATGTCAGGAAAGATTGTGAAAGAAAGCAGAATGGAGTTTAGAAGGCAAGGTGTTCCAATGGGGATGCCTGGTATGAGTGAATTTGAAATCTGGCAGACAGACGAAGAAGCAGTCCGGGAGGCTGTGAAAGTCTTAAAGAATATTTCCGGTCTTGACAAAAGGGATGAGATAGTCTAATATCTGAAAGGAATGGACATGGGAATGTCCGAATATAATCAGATAATAAAAGAAGGCTGTGAAGAGAAGAAGTAACGGACAGAGGGATATACAGAAAGTTGCCGGCTGATGAGAGGCACATGGAAGACTGTCAGCGAATACATCTTGGAGCTTCGCATTGAAATCGACTGTATTTTGAGGAAAAGATAAATGCAGACAGGAGAGTAGGCTGCGACGGAGTTTGCACGTTATAGCACAAAAGAGGCTGACAGAGAAAGGTCAGCGAATTAAGGTGGTACCACGAGAGATTCGTCCTTATTGCGAGATGCAGTAAGGGCGTTTTTTATAGTCTTTAAGAGGAGAAAAGATCATGGGAATTTATGAAGAACTTCAGGCAAGAGGCCTGATCGCACAGGTAACAGATGAGGAGCGTATCCGGGATTTGGTGAACAACGGAAAGGCGACATTTTATATCGGATTTGATCCGACAGCGGATAGTCTTCATGTAGGACACTTTATGGCATTATGTCTGATGAAGCGTCTTCAGGAGGCTGGAAATAAACCGATTGCACTGATCGGTGGAGGTACAGGTTATATCGGAGATCCTTCAGGAAGATCTGATATGAGAAGTATGATGACACCGGAGCAGATCCAGCATAACTGTGACTGCTTTAAGAAACAGATGAGCCGCTTTATTGATTTTTCAGAGGGAAAAGCACTGATGGTGAATAATGCAGACTGGCTGCTTGATCTGAACTATATTGAAGTGCTTCGGGAGATCGGACCGCATTTCTCAGTCAACAGAATGCTGACCGCAGAGTGTTATAAACAGAGAATGGAAAAAGGACTCAGTTTCCTTGAGTTTAACTACATGATCATGCAGGCATATGATTTCTACGAACTGTTCCAGAACTATGGCTGTAATCTGGAGTTTGGCGGAGATGACCAGTGGAGCAATATGCTGGCAGGTACAGAGCTGATCCGTCGTAAGCTTGGAAAAGATGCAAGTGCAATGACGATCACGCTGCTTCTGAACTCTGAAGGAAAGAAAATGGGAAAGACTCAGTCAGGGGCGGTGTGGCTTGATCCTGAGAAGACTTCTCCGTTTGATTTCTATCAGTACTGGAGAAATGTCGGAGATGCAGATGTACTGAAATGTATCCGTATGCTGACATTCCTTCCACTGGAAGAGATTGATAAGATGGATGCATGGGAAGGTGCACAGCTTAATACGGCAAAGGAGATCCTTGCATATGAACTGACAAAGCTGGTTCACGGTGAAGAAGAAGCGAAGAAAGCACAGGAAAGTGCAAGAGCATTGTTCAGTCAGGGAAATGCTGATAATATGCCGACAACGGAACTGGAAGAGGGAGATTTCCAGGATGGAAAGATTGATATCCTTGCGGTTCTTGTGAAAGGCGGACAGGCATCATCCAGATCCGAGGCCAGACGTGCTGTAACTCAGGGGGGTGTATCTGTGGAGGGAGAGAAGATCACAGATATTGCGACAGCGTATGTTCCGGCTGATTTTGAAGGCGAAGGCAAGATCGTCAAAAAAGGAAAGAAAAATTTCCGCAGAGTGATTATGAAATAATAGAACAAATATAGTATAGAAAGAACAGCGTTACTGGTCACAGCAGATTATGGACAGTAACGCTGTCTTGCAAGGAGGAAATAAAATGGCACTGAAAGAAGTAAAGATTGAAGACCTTACATTTAATCCGTTTACAAAGATTGGAAAAGAATGGATGCTGATCACGGCGGGAAATGAAGAAAAGCATAATACGATGACTGCAAGCTGGGGTGGCGTAGGTATTATGTGGGGAATGAATGTAGCTACTGCATATATCCGTCCTCAGAGATACACGAAAGAATTTGTGGATGCAGAGGATATGTATACACTTTCCTTCTTTAAAGAAGAGTACAGAAAAGCATTGAACCTGTGTGGTACAAAATCGGGACGTGACTGTGATAAAGATAAAGAGGCAGGACTGACACCGTATTATGTGGAAGGAACGACAACCTATGAGGAGGCGGATCTGGTATTTGTATGCAGGAAATTGTATGCACAGCCAATGAAGCCGGAATTTTTCACGGTAGATGGACCGGATGAAAAATGGTATCCTCAGAAAGATTATCATACGATGTATCTTGGAGAAATCGTAAAAGTTCTTGTAAGGGAGTAAGATCCGGTGATGAAAAAAGTTCTTTTACCGCTTGTCGGTGCAGGAATATTTCTGTTAGATGAAAGTCTGAAAAATTATGCAGAAGAGAATTTGCAGCTGGGAACAGAGAAAAAGCTGACCGGCAGGATCGTGCTTCGGAGAGTACATAACCAGGGGGTAGGATTTGAACTTTTATCAGAATGTCCGGAAGAAGTAAAAAAACTTTCCCTTGCAGTGACAACTGTGGTAACAGGAGCAGGAGCTGTTGTCGGTGCAGGAAAAGGAAGAATACTGGAAAAGCTTGGGCTGACTCTGACCGCTGCAGGTGCGTGGAGTAATACATGGGACAGATTCCGAAGAGGCTATGTGGTAGATTATATAGGAATCAGACAGAAAAATAAAAAATTCGACCGACTGACATACAATGTAGGAGATTTCTGTATCGTAGCAGGAAGTATTTTATGGGTTGCGGGAAATACAGTGAAATCAGGAAAAAGCCGAAAAAATAAGCAGAAAGATTTAAAAATCAAATAGAAACGAAATAAAAATGGAAAATCCGGGGACTGCGATCAGTTCCCCGGACAGGTGATTTTTAATACTTGTTCGATCATAATATGCAGCAGTCGGCTCTGTTCTGTGTCGGCCGCTTTATAATACACTTCTTTTCCCTCACGCCGGCTGACGATCAGTCCGGCATTTTTAAGCTGACGCAAATGATGAGAGACAGCAGGACTGCTCATATCCATCATAGCGGAAATGTTAATGACACATTCTTCGCAATGGCAGAGCATCCAGAAAATACGGATACGGGTCGGATCTCCGAGAATTTTAAAAGATTCTGCAACGGTCTGAAAATTATCTGTCTGAGAGATTACATGAAGAATATGTTCGGTATTCATAGATTCACCGTGGCTGTGGGGAAGAATATGTCCTGGCATAAAAAGCCTCCTGTTCTTAATAAAAATTTCTCAAGATGTAAAAAGCTGTTAGTTCTATTTTATCATAAGATGTCAAGAGGGGAGAAATTTGTAGTTGTTGGGGTGAAAATATCGCGACAGCAAGAAGTGTTTCTGACAGAAGAGCGTCCATATCCACACTTGTTGTTGCATCGCAGTGCAGGACCCGCTTTACCTCAGCCCGTTGACAACTTGTAACAGGAACGTGGAAACACTCGTGCAGAGGCACTCCTGTTTACGTTCCTTAACAAGTTGGGCAAAGTGTCTTCGGAACGCTCCCTGTCAATGCACTGCTCACGCAACAGCAAGTGTGGATATTAGGCATTTCAAGTCAGAAAACAGTTCTCGTGCCGGGACATTTTCTCTCAACAAACACGAAATTTAAGTAAGAAGTAAAAAGCCGGAAGGCTATCAACTAAGATGAATGATTAGTCAAATATTAAATACAATATCTACGATCGAATATCTTAGCCAATAGCCATCCGGCTCTTTTTATCTTTTAAATCTTGTATTGTTGAGTGACTATCTCTGCTTTCTGCGTCCGCTTCTTCACAAAGAAGCTTTCTAATCTACAAGCGTATCACCCCAACAACCACAAATTTGTGCAAATCAAATAAAAACTCCTTGCAAAGTTTCTGAATGAATGAGATAATTAATACAAACTATGTAAATGGATTGTTACTTTTAAGGCAAAACCATACAATATCCTATCTAAAAGGAAGGGGAAAGAGGAAGAATGAAATTAAAGACAGTAAAGCGTATGAATGCGTGCGTTTTATCTGCTGCCATGGTTTTGAGTGGTGTTACAATCATTCCACCGGCCACAGTAAGTGCTGCGGCAAATAATGAGATCAATTATGCATTAAGTGGAACGGCAACCGCCAGTGATCAGGAGACGAATTACTGGGGAGCAGATAAGGCGATCGACGGAATCGTCAACAGAGATGCTGCAAAGGCAGATCAGTCGAGATGGGCAACGAATCAGAGTACAAGTCAGGCGGCAAGGACGCTGACGGTGAATCTCGGTACACAGAAGACATTTGATCATTTTGTGATCGAATGGGAAAGAACGAATATTACGAACTTCAAGATTTCTGTATGTGATACAGAAGATGGAGAATACCGGGATGTTTACGTAAAAAATGACGGAGAAAATATTACATCAGTTACGAGTGATATCCAGTTGGATGAGGCTGTGACGGCTCAGTACGTAAAGCTGACAGTCAATGGTTATACAGTAAATCCGGGAAGCTGGCAGTCAGTATCCCTGTATGAGTTTGAGATCCTTGGAGAAGCAGAGAATTTGAGTACCGCTGCAACTGCAACAGCAGACGGAAGTGAGACAACCGGAACAGATGCCTCCAAGGCAGTTGACGGCGATGATACGACCCGCTGGGCAAGTCCGGCGGCAACAGGATCACACTGGCTGAAGCTGGATTATGGCAGCGAGAAGACGATCAGAACAGCAAAGATCCATTGGGAGAGAAAGAATGCGACTGCCTACCGGATCGAGAAGTCTTCCGACGGAGAGAACTGGGAGACGGTAAAAGCATTTACGGCAAGTCCTTCAGATTATAGAGAGACGATCGTATTTGATGAAGCAGTAACGACAAGATATCTGAGATTATATATTGAATCCTTTGATCAGGCGGGAGCACCGGAGGGAAGTGCTTCTGTAAGCTGGCCGACCGTTTCAGTCTATGAGTTTGAAACTTATGAGGCAGAGCTTGCTACGACAGAGCCGGAGAGAACTCCGAAAGAAGTTGCAGACGGCCTGGAAGTTCCTTCCAGTATTGATGGAGCATCAGGAAAGCTGGCAATGCCGGAAGTTCCTGAAGGATATGAGATCAGTTTTGTCGGTGCAGATTATGAGCAGATCGTAGACAGGGATCTGACAGTTTATCAGCCGCTTGTTACAAAGACTGTGAAGATGAACTTCAATGTAAAGAAAGCCGGTGACGACAGTACGGCAGTAGATTCCAAAGAATATACTATGACTGTAACCGGAAAGTATACGGCAGAAGACGGAGATAATGCAAAGCCGAACGTAATCCCGGAACTGGCAGAATGGAAAGGTGCAAAGGGTGGTTCCTTTGAGATCAGTGATTCCAGCCGTATCGTTGTAGCAACAAAGGATAAGGCAGAATTATCTGCAATGGCTGAAGAATTTAAGAACGATTATAAAGAGATCACGGGAAAATCCATCGAGATTGTTTATGCGGATCAGGCATCAGCAGGAGACTTCTTCTTTACACTTGAGGCAGCCGGAAATGGGCTGAAAGAAGAAGGATATTCCATGAATGTAACGGATAAAGTGGAAGTGAAGGCAGAGCAGAAAGCAGGAGCTTACTGGTCTACAAGAACAATCCTTCAGATCCTGAAGCAGAATGGTACGACAATCCCGAAGGGCGAATGCAGGGATTATCCAAAGTATGAAGTCAGAGGCTTTATGCTGGATGTAGGAAGAAGACCGTTTGAAAGCGAGACACTTCAGGAAGTTGCAAAGACAATGCTGTGGTATAAGATGAATGACCTGCAGCTTCATCTGAACGATAACTATATTTTCCTTGAAAATTATTCAACCTCAGAGGGTGCAATGTCAGCTTATGAGGGATTCCGTATGGAGTCTGATGTCAAAGAGGGTGGATTGAATCAGGCAGACCTGACCAGTGACGATATGTATTATACCAAGGCTGAGATGAAGTCCATGATCCAGAATTACCGGAAGTTAGGACTGGATATTATCCCGGAATTTGATACTCCTGCACATTCTCTGTCATTTACAAAGGTAAGACCGGATCTCAGATTCGGAACGACAGGACGCCAGAATGATCATTTCAACCTCAGCACGAAGTACGATGAGTCACTGGCATTTATTGAGAGCATCTGGGATGAGTATATTAAGGGTGATGATCCGGTATTTGACCAGGATACTACAGTGAATATCGGAACAGATGAGTATGATGGACAGTATACAGAGCAGTTCCGTAAGTTTACAGATGACCTTCTGGCTTATATCCAGGATAATGGAAATACTGTTCGTCTGTGGGGAAGTCTTACAGCAAGAAACGGAAGCACATCTGTAAGAAGTGAAGGTGTTCAGATGAACATCTGGAACGATGGATGGGCAAATCCGAAATCCATGTATCAGCAGGGTTATGATCTGATCGATATGAATGACGGAAGTGTATATATCGTACCGGCAGCAGGATATTACGCTGATTATCTGAGCCGCAAGTCCATGTATAATTATGATCCGGCTACACGTATGGGTGTTCCGTCAGGTTCTGAACAGACACTGGGAGGAGCTTATGCGATCTGGAACGATATGGTTGATCAGAGAGCGAACGGACTGACTGAGATGGAGATCTATGATCGCTTCGATGATGCTGCACCGTATTATGCGGCTGCATTGTGGGGCAAATCAGGAGAAGTTTCTTTTACAACAGCACAGCAGACGAGCGAGAATGTGGGTGAAGCTCCAGGAGTCAATGCATATGATAAAGTAGACAGTGAGACAGATGAGATTCTTTCCTATGATTTTGAGGATGGACTTTCAGATAAGAGTGCAAATGAATATGATGCAGAGAACGGAAAGAATGCGGAAGTGAAGGATGGAGAACTTGTTCTGAAGGGCGGAGAAAGCTATATCTCTACTCCATTGGATAAAGTTGGACCTGAGAAAGAACTGAGCTTTGATATCACACTGACTCAGCCGGCAGAACCGGGACAGATTCTCTTTGAAGCTGAGAAGGACGAAGATCATGAAGCCTACAGTACTCATAATATCCGCATTATGGAAGATGGAACACTTGGATTTACAAGAGAAGGATATGACTATTCCTTTGGATATAAACTTCCTGTTAATCAGAAGATGACATTAAAGATCCGTACAAAGAACGGAAGTACTGTCCTGATTGCAGATGGAAAAGAGTATAAAGCAACCGGAAGTTTTACATATGAAGGCGATGTGAAGAAGACCGGTATTACAAGCTCTACACTTTCTCTGCCACTGACAAGGATTGGTTCTGATACAAATGCGGTACATGCCATCATTGATAATGTAAATCTTTCTTCTACGATGTCAGATGGGGAATCTTCACCGATTGATCCATCCGGATTTACAGTGACATCAGATAATCAGAACAGTGACGGACCAATCAGTGCAGCATTTGACAATGATCGGTCAACGATCTGGCATACGCAGTACTCTCCGAGTAAGAAAGCACTGCCGGCAACGATCACGATTGATATGGGACAGTCCTATGATGTGAACGGATTCTATTATCTGCCGAGACCGACGGGAAATAACGGATATATCCTGAAATATTCTCTGTATTATGAGGATGCGGATGAAAACTGGACAGCTCTTGTAGAGAATGGAACGTGGGAAAGCACAGGTACAGAAAAAACGGTAAACTTTACACCGGTTCAGACATCCAAGATCAAGCTGGTTGTATCAGAAGGACAGAATGGTTTCGGTAGTGCAGCAGAATTCAGAGTGCTTACAGGAACGCAGGATCTTACAAAGACACAACTCCGTATGAGTACTTATGTAGAAGGAGAAGGTACAGCGACTGTTTCTAAAGAAAAGATCGAACAGGGAGAAGAAGTTACCTTTACTGCAACAGCAAAGAAAGGTGCTACATTTACCGGATGGTATGATGTCCTTGGAACAAAGGTAAGTGATGAAGCCGTTTATACAGTAACTCCGGAAGAGAACCTGACCCTGATCGCAAAATTTGAAAAAGGAAGCGAGCCGGATCAGCCAGAAGATAAGACCTATACGGTTACGATCGACGGAAAAGAACAGACCGTCAAAGAAGGAGAAAAGGCTGCGAAGCCAGCCGATCCGGAAAAAGAGGGTTATAAGTTCCTTGGCTGGTATGAAGAAGGAAGTGATACGGCGTTCGATTTCGATACAGCCATCACGAAGAATATTACACTGACTGCAAGATTCGAGAAAATAGAAGAGCCGGATCAGCCGGACAAACCTTCAGCACCGGAGAATGTAGTGACAGGTGAAATTACGAAAAATTCCGTTGAAGTGAAATGGGATGGACCGGCAAGCACAGCAGGACTGGCAGGTTACAAGATCTATGTAAATGGAAAAGAATACGTGACGTATATCCCGGCAGATGCTACAGGATATACGATAGAAGGTCTTGAAGCCGGTAAGACTTATCAGATCGAAGTTGTTGCCGTAGGCGATGATGAGAATGCAACAGAGTATGCAGCCGCAGAACTGAGTGTAACAACAAAGAGTGAAAATAATGGTAACGGCGGCGATAACGGAAATACCGGAGACAACGGTAATAATGGCAATAACGGAAATGCCGGTGTAAATAATCCGACTAAGGATCAGAATCATAATGCCGGAACAACAAATAAGAAGCAAAATGCAGCAGCCAAGACAGGCGACAGCACAAATATGGCAGTATTTGTATTCATGCTTGGTGGTTCGCTGGCAGCCGGAACGGTTGTCTTCAGAAGGAAAAGAAGATAAGCGGTTTTCCATATGAAAGTTTAAGAGAGAAGAGTCTGTTGGATGAAAATCCAGCGGACTTTTCTTTTTTAATAAAATTCTAAGATTTTGACACTCTGGTTTTAAAAAATGACCGATATCATGTATACTAAAAGGGAGGTGATTGAAATGTATAATATATTAGTTTGTGATGATGATAAAGAAATTGTAGAGGCAATAGATATTTATCTGTCCCAGGAGGGATATCATATCCTGAAGGCATATGATGGAGTTGAGGCATTGAATATTCTGGAGAAAGAGAAAGTAAATCTTCTGATCCTTGATGTGATGATGCCAAAGCTGGATGGAATCAGGGCAACTCTGAAGATCAGGGAGACGAACAGTGTACCGATCATTATTCTTTCTGCAAAGTCAGAAGATTCAGATAAGATACTCGGACTGAATATCGGGGCGGATGATTATGTCACAAAGCCGTTCAATCCGTTAGAACTGGTAGCAAGGGTCAAGTCTCAACTGCGTCGCTATAATGAGCTTGGTGGAACATCCCAGGAACAAAAGGAAAAAGTGTATGAAGTTGGCGGACTCAGGATCAATGATGATCTGAAAGAAGTGACGGTGGACGGAGAGTTAGTGAAGCTTACGCCGATTGAATATAATATTCTCTTGTTATTACTGAAAAATCAGGGACGGGTTTTTTCTATTAATCAGATTTATGAGTCGATTTGGAATGAAGAGGCGATTGGTGCGGATAATACAGTTGCGGTCCATATCCGCCATATTCGTGAAAAAATCGAGATCAATCCGAAAGATCCAAGATATCTGAAAGTAGTATGGGGCGTAGGCTATAAAATTGATAAAGGCTGAAAGGACGAAATATGAATAAGTGGTACAGAAAGACAGGTGTAAAGGCGATCGTTCTTATTGTGGCGATTCTCAGCGGTGCAATGCTGATAACGAATCTGTTGTCTCTTATGAATCTTGCAGGAAGCACAGATCTGCCGTCCTTATGGACGATGAGCCAACAGCCATTTGAGGAATCGCAGGAATTTAATTACATGGTTGAAAATTACATGGATGATGTCCTTACGCAGATCCGGCTGGAAAATCTTTTTGAGACAGATGGGATGATGAACCGGAACAAAGAGATCGACGTAATGGAGTACAGCAAGAATGATACTGCCAACGGAGAAAATGTTTCGGGTATTGCGTATTCACTGGAGGAACTGATCAACTGGGGAGAAGATTTTGACAGTGCAGAGAGCGATAATTATGCGAAGAACAGTGTGATCGTATGTCAGAAGCCTGAAGGGACATATGAGTATTACTATACGAGTGATTTCATGACACGGGTAGAGTCGGGAGTATTTGATATTATCATGCAGGATGGGAGTGATGTTGACGGATTTCTGCAGGAACTTCAGAACGGTAAGTATACATCTTCAGGCTTTTATAATTTTGATATTGTGGACATGGAAGGAAATATCCTGTACACAGACTGCTGGAATTTTGGAAGTGCATTAATCGAAAAATATGCACCGCAGGGAGCAGAAAACCTTTTGCAGGTAGTGAATAACAGTCCGCGTCTGAATGGCAAACTGTCCGTCATTTATGATGATCTTGCGTATACTTTGGGGAATATTTACTCAGATTATCAGAATTATCAGATGGGATTTGAACATTTAGAGGAAGGCAATACAAACTTTACTTACATTTATGCGAATAATGACACGAAAAAGGTAGTGACGAATAAGACTTCTTACGAGAACTATGCAGAGCTGGAGAAAAATGTCCAGAATCTGATCTCGGAGAAAGATGTTAAATATATGGTCATTTATCCAAAGCTAAAAGATTTTAACAGTAATATGAATGTATCGAAATCGGATAAATGGGAAAAACTCCGCAGTTACAGCAGTGAAAAGAAATGGAACAGCGTATTTGCGGTTGCGGTGGATACAACTTATACGATCCAGGATCAGTTTTATCAGAATAAGGTAGCTTATGATAATAATATCCCGTATTTTAAAGGAACAACATGGCTGTTGGTTCTGAGCATTATCCTGTTCCTTGGGGCAACAATCTGGCTGACACTGGAGGCAGGAAGAACTGCGGAAGATGAAGAACTGCACCTGAACGGTTTTGATCATTGGAAGACAGAGATTGCAGCGGTGCTGATCGTACTGATATGGATCGTTGGTTCTTATATCGGGATTCATTTTTGGAATGGAAATATCTATACGATGATCAATGATATTCCGACTTATCTGAAGGATGGAGGTACTTATTTTGAGTATTATTATGCTCGTGGAATGGATGTTTCTTCAGCATATATGTCAGCAAGTTTATATCTTCCGTCATTGAGTATTGCAGAGCTGGCAGAAATTTATTTTTATGGAGTATTTACACTGGGCTGCTTCTTTATGGGATACGTGAGTCTGATCAAGCGGATCAAGGGACGAAACCTGTGGAAGAACAGTCTGTTGAGAGTGATTGTGCGGTTCATCTATAAAATATATGATAACCGGAAGAAGACGACAAAGACAGTGCTTCTGTTATGTGGATTTTTCCTTGTACAGGGAATTGCAGTGCTGTTCAGGAATGGGGTTACAATGCTTCTGGTGTTACTGGCAGACGTGGGTGTATTTTATGTTGTCCTGAACGGTTTATTACTCAAGGAGAAACTGAAAAAAGGTATTGAAGAAATTGCATTGGGAAATATGGAATATCAGATCCCGCTGCAAGGCTTAAGAGGTGAGAACTTAAAGCTGGCAGAGATGATCAATGGAATTGCCAACGGATTCCATATGGCCGTAGAAGAGGCAATGAAAAATGAGCGTCTTAAGACGGATCTGATCACGAATGTATCACATGATATCAAGACACCGTTGACTTCGATCATTAATTATGTAGCGATCCTGAAGCAGTCGGATATTGCAGATCCAAAGATCCAGGGCTATCTGGATATACTGGAGGCGAAAGCACAGAGGCTGAAGACACTGACGGAAGACGTTGTTGAGGCATCCAAGGTAAGCAGTGGGAATATTTCTCTGGAGTATATGGATGTAGATCTTGTGGAGATGATCCAGCAGACGGAAGGTGAGATGGCTGAGAAGTTTGAGGCAAGGAATCTGAAAATGATCGTCAATCTGCCGGCAGAACCTGCGGTTGTTCATGTAGACGGGCGAAGAATGTGGAGAGTTCTGGAGAATATTTTCGGAAATGCAGCCAAGTATGCCATGCCGGGAACAAGGGTATACGCGGATCTGAAGCTGGAAGAAGATACGGTGGATCTGTCTTTGAAAAATGTTTCTGAACATCAGTTGAACATTTCGGCAGATGAACTGACCGAACGGTTTATCCGTGGAGATCTTTCAAGAAGTTCTGAAGGAAGCGGACTTGGACTGTCGATCGCACAGAGCCTGACAACGATGCAGGGCGGAACTTTCAACCTGTATCTGGATGGAGATTTGTTCCGGGTAAATATCCGGTTCCCGAGAGTGAAAAAGCAGTAGAAAGAAGAGAAAGCAAAAAGATTGAATTGACATTTTTGAGGCGGTGTGCTACGCTTTCTAAGGATTGCGAAAAGCAGAATAGCGTAGAAAAGCAAGGATGGAGAGAGTAGCCTGATTACCGTTTTACAGAGAGATCCCCGGGAGAACTTAAGAAAGTTCTGTTGGCTGAGAGGGGATGAACAGGAGGCAGGGGAAGATGGCTCCTGAGCAGTGCAGATGAGCTTTCAGGTAAGTCTGCAAAGGGTTCGCCCTTTACAGCGTAGGAGTGGCAGCAGAGGGATGCAGGTCACTCACGGAGGTTTTCACTGTGAAGTGGGAACGAAGAGAAGTGGTAACGCGGTGAAACAGAACCGTCTTCTTGAGGATGAAAGTCTTCAGGGAGACGGTATTTTTTTTAAAAGGAGGCAGACAATTATGTCAGAAAAACCAAAATATTATATTACAACAGCGATTGCCTATACATCCGGCAAGCCGCATATTGGTAATACTTATGAGATCGTACTGGCAGATGCGATCGCACGTTATAAGAGAAGTCAGGGATATGACGTATTTTTCCAGACGGGAACAGATGAGCATGGTCAGAAGATCGAGCTGAAGGCAGAAGAAGCAGGAATTACACCAAAGGAATTTGTTGATAAGGTATCAGGAGAGATCAAGAGAATCTGGGATCTGATGGATACTTCTTATGACAAGTTTATCCGTACAACAGATGAGGATCATGAAAAGCAGGTAAAGAAGATCTTTAAGAAACTTTATGATAAAGGAGATATTTATAAAGGACACTATGAGGGAATGTATTGTACTCCATGTGAGTCATTCTTTACAGAGTCCCAGCTCGTAGACGGAAAATGTCCGGATTGTGGACGTCCGGTGCAGCCGGCAAAGGAAGAGGCGTATTTCTTTAAAATGAGCAAATATGCGGATCGTCTGATCGAGCATATCAATACGCATCCGGAGTTTATCCAGCCGGTATCCCGTAAGAATGAGATGATGAATAACTTCCTTCTCCCGGGACTGCAGGATCTGTGTGTATCAAGAACATCATTTAAGTGGGGAATCCCGGTTGATTTTGATCCAAAGCATGTTGTGTATGTATGGCTGGATGCTCTGACAAACTATATTACAGGAATCGGATATGATGCAGAGGGAAATAGTACTGAGCAGTTTAACAAACTCTGGCCTGCAGACCTTCATCTGATCGGAAAAGATATCATCCGTTTCCATACGATCTACTGGCCAATCTTCCTGATGGCACTGGATCTTCCACTTCCAAAGCAGGTATTTGGACATCCGTGGCTGCTTCAGGGAGACGGAAAGATGAGCAAGTCTAAAGGAAATGTGCTTTATGCGGATGAGCTGGTTGATTTCTTTGGAGTGGATGCGGTTCGTTACTTTGTACTCCATGAGATGCCGTTTGAGAACGATGGAGTGATTTCCTGGGAGCTGATGGTAGAGCGTCTGAACTCAGATCTTGCCAATACGCTTGGAAACCTTGTAAACCGTACGATTTCCATGACAAATAAGTATTTTGGCGGAACAGTGACAGATACAGGCGTGGCAGAAGAAGTGGATGCTGACCTGAAGGCAGTCGTAGAGAATACTGCAAAGGCAGTAGATGAAAAGATGAAAGATCTGCGTGTGGCAGATGCGATCACAGAAATCTTCAATCTGTTTAAACGCTGCAACAAATATATTGATGAGACTACACCATGGGTACTTGGAAAAGATGAGTCAAAGAAAGATCGTCTGTCTACTGTATTATGGAATCTGATCCAGGGTATTTCAGAGGGTGCAAGACTTCTTGAGCCATATATGCCATCTACAAGCAAAAAGATCCTTGAGCAGCTTGGAAATGGTCATGTGACAGAAAAACCGGAAATTCTGTTCCAGAGAATGGATCTGGAAGAAGTTCTGAAAAAAGTAGAGGAACTTCATCCGAAAAAAGAAGAAAAGAAAGAAGAAGCAGTCATTGATCTTGAGCCAAAAGAAGAGATCACATTCGAGCAGTTTGGTGCAATGCAGTTCCAGGTAGGAGAGATCATCGCCTGCGAAGCAGTCAAAAAGTCGAAAAAACTTTTATGCTCCCAGGTAAAGATCGGAAGTCAGGTAAAGCAGATCGTATCAGGAATTAAGGCATATTATACGCCGGAAGAGATGGTAGGAAAGAAGGTTATGGTTCTCGTCAACCTGAAACCTGCGAAGCTTGCCGGAGTTCTTTCAGAGGGAATGTTGCTCTGTGCTGAAGATGCAGATGGAAATTTTGCACTGATGACACCGGAGAAAGAGATGCCTGCAGGTGCGGAAATTTGTTAATTTCAGGAATTAAATATGAAGAGTAAAAAAATTATTGCTGTGGTCGGCGGAAGTTTTCTGCTGGCTGCAGCCTTTCTATTAATATTGTGTATTAAATTTGTGAATATGAAAGAATCTTCCCCAACCGGAAAATACGCTGGGAAGACGGAAAAAGTGGAGCAGACTACAACCGATAAAAAGGAACAGAAGAAGCCTGACTGGGTAGAAGAAAAAATTTCCGGGATGACATTGGAAGAAAAAGTGGCTCAGTTATTTATCATTACGCCGGAAGCATTGACCGGAATGGGAAAGGTAACGGCAGCGGGAGACACGACAAAAAGATGCCTGGAACAGTATCCGGTTGGTGGCATGATTTATTTTGCAGGGAATATCGAGGACAGACAACAATTATCAGATATGCTTCACACTACGCAGTCGTACAGTACAGAGCAGAGTGGAATCCCGATTTTTCTGAGTGTAGATGAAGAAGGTGGAACTGTAGCAAGAGTTGCAGGCAGCGGAATCTCGAATGTTTCTGTTGTTGAAGATATGTGCGAAGTTACAGATGAGGAAAGAGCTTACGAAATAGGACAGACGATTGGCAATTATCTGGCAGAATTAGGTTTCAATCTGGATTATGCACCGGTAGGGGATGTTCTTACTAACCCGGAAAATACAGTTGTTAAAAAAAGATCATTCGGAAATGACAGTGCAAAAGTTGCTGCGTTGTCGCAAAAAGTACTGGATGGGCTGCATGAGGAAAATGTGTATGGAGTAATCAAGCATTTCCCGGGGCATGGGGCAACAGCCGGAGATACACATGAGGGATATGCTTATACAGACAAGTCGTTGGAAGAACTGGAGCAGCAGGAACTGGTTCCTTTTCAGAATGCCATTGAAAATCATATTGCCATTATTATGGCAGGGCATATTTCAGTACCGAATGTGACAGGAGACAATACGCCTTCTTCCCTGTCTAAAATTATGATTACGGATGTATTAAGAGAAAAAATGGGATTTGATGGAATTGTAATTACGGATGCATTGAATATGGGGGCAATTTCACAGCATTATTCTTCGGCAGAGGTCTCGGTTAAAGTTATAGAGGCTGGTGGGGATATGCTTTTGATGCCGGAAAATTTTCAGGAGGCATATCAGGGAATTTTAGAGGCTGTTCAGAATGGAACTTTAACAGAAGAAAGAATTGATGAATCGGTCAGAAGAATTTTGAAAGTAAAAGAAAAGCTGACAGCAGAGGATTAAGGCGTAGATATGCAAGAACGAATTAACTGAAAATTCAAACAATTATATATAAAAATAAAAATAAATAAAAAATACGAAAAAAACGGATAAATATATTGACAAATAGAAGCCCGGGTGTTAAGATAAAACCATCAAAAAAAGATATTTAACTAAGAAGGTACAAGAAGCGGATGCCTGATTAGATTAAAAATAACGGATAACAGGAGGTTGGACCAATGGACAGTATAGTTTCAGAATTTCATCAATATGTCAGTGGTACGGCGATTGCAGGTTCCTGTGAAGAAAGAGACCTGAGCAAAAGTTAATTCGCAGATCTGGTAAAAATTAAGAATGAAAATAAATGGAACGGAGAGAATACAAGACCAGATTCATAATAAAAAGATAAAGCAGTTGCAGATATATTGAATAAAGTTACCACATACAGAACTGAACGATGTGTAAAGGAACATGGAACAGTAGCTGTAAAAGAAAAATGGTCTTACAGGAATCGTATCAGGATTTACCTTCGATCCAGAATATAAAATAAAAATAATGAGAAAATTAAATATTATAAAAAATGCATCTTCAAGGGTAGTTGGAGGTGCATTTTTTTGACATTGGGAAGATGGTATGGTACACTAATGAAAGAGTATCGCCTTATGTTAAATTGACATGAAGAGATCTTGAGTTACCGAATAAACATTAATATAATGAGGTGAATGCGGTGGACAAATATGAATATAAGCAACTGTCAGAGCGAATGATAGAGCTTATGCAAAATGAAGAATACGGGGAAGCAAAGGAGATTGCTGACTCCATTGACTGGAGAAGGGTTCGCAATGCCATGATGCTTGCGAATGTAAGTGATATTTATGAAAAGACCGGTGAATATCAGAAAAGCTATGATATTTTGCAGATTGCTTATCATCGGGCAGAAGGAAGCCGGAAGGTATTGTATCGTCTGAGTTCTCTTGCACTGAAGACGGGGAATGTAGATGAAGCAATAGATTTTTATGATGAGTTTGTGCAGTTAGCACCAAAAGATCCGAACAGACATATTCTGAGATACCAGATCTTACGGGCACAGCGGGCTCCGTTAGAGCAGCAGATTGAAGCACTGGAAGAGTTTAAGAAAGCAGAATATATTGAAGAATGGGCGTTTGAACTTGCAAAGCTTTATCAGGAAGCAGGTATGACGGCAGAATGTCTGGAAGAATGTGATGATCTGATCCTGTGGTTCAGTGAAGGCAAATATGTATATAAAGCAATGGAATTGAAGATGCAGTATAAGCCACTGACACCTTCGCAGCAGGAAAAGTATAATCGCAGATTTGAAAAAAATGGCGGTGAGACGGAAGAGATTCCGGATCTTGAGACGTATGTTGCAGAAAATGAAGAGCCGGAAGATCATTTGGATGAAGCAGCAACGGAGCATTCAGAGGCTGTTTCAGAAGAGCCGGTTGAGGATATTCCTGAGAGTATTGGACAGCAGGATACAGGAAAAGAAGAAAGTTCAGAGAAACCAGTCCGTAAGCCGGAAAAGAAAAAGATCGGTGATACAATGCGGCTGGATGAGGCATTGGAGCAGTTACTGCATCGCAAGCCGGAAGTATCTGCGGCAGAGGATGAAGAGCCGGATATTTCTGATCTTGAGAGTGCGATCGGTGATATTGAGTCGGTCGTGGATCTTGATATGGTAAATCAGATTTCACAGGAAAAGCATACAGGTGATGTGCCAATCGGAATGAAGGAACTTATTCCTGGAGAAGTATCAGAAGAAGCGGCAGATAAGACAGAGCGGATCCCTGTAGAAATCACAACAGATATTACGGAAGATGACGCAGAAGAGCTGGATCTTGAAGATCTGGTGGCAGAAGAGCTGCCGGAAGAAGTTGAAGAGGCAGAGCCGGTTGAAGAAGAGGCGGAAGAAGTCGAAGAAGCAGAGCCGGTTGAAGAAGAGGCGGAAAAAGTCAAAGAGGCAGAGCCGGTTGAAGAAGAGGCGGAAGAAGTCGAAGAGGCAGAACCGGTTGAAGAAGAGGCGGAAGAAGTCGAAGAGGCAGAGCCGATTGAAGAAACACAGACAGGGACAATAGAAGAAGAACTGCAAAAAATTGCTGATGCAGAACCGGCTGAACCGGAAGAAGAGATCTTCGATATGGAAGAAGCGGAAGACTTCCTGGAGGATTCACCTGCTGAGGATTGGGAAGATGATACAGAATCCTTTGAAGAAGCGGATGCAGAGGAGCTGAGTTTTGAAGAGATTTTATCTGACTGGGATTCGGAAGAAGCAGAGGCGTTGCTTGAGGATGCCGAGGAAGAAGTATATGATGAGTCGGTAGAAGAAACGTACGAGGAAGAACCGGACGAAGACGAAGCAGAAGATATATTAGAAGATGCCGAGGAAGAGCCGATTGAAGAATCAGCAGAAGATGTCGTTGAGGCGGATGCTGAGGAAATATACGAAGAAGAGCCGGAAGACGAGGTTACGGAAGATACTCCAATCCTGTCTCCTGATATTCAGCGGCTGATTGATGAAATTGAAGGTGCAGTTCCGGCAGAGGAGTCTTTGCCAGAAGAAAAAGAGATAGAAAAAGCACCGGAAGAACCGCATGAAAATATGGGAGAAGTGACAGAATCTCTCCGTTTAGATGATCTGCCGGAGGAAGACGAAGATTTATTTGAAGATGAAGACTTCTTAGAGTCAGAGGATGAAGAGGATGAGTACGAGTCCTATGAAGACGACGATTCAGAAGAAGATGAGTATGAATCTTACGAAGATGACGATTCAGAAGAGGATGAGTATGAATCTTACGAAGATGACGATTCAGAAGAAGATGAGTATGAATCTTACGAAGACGACGATTCAGAAGAAGATGAGTATGAATCTTACGAAGACGACGATTCAGAAGATGAATATACATCCTATGATGAAGATGAGTATGAAGATGAAATCTATGATGACGAATATGAAGATGACGATGAAGCTTATTATGAAGAATCGGATGATGATGAGTTAGCAGATGATGAGGAATTCTACTATGAAGACGAAGAAGAACCGGACGAAGAACCGGACGAGGAAGATGCACCTGATTTTGAAGATGAATTCAAGGTAGATCCGAAGCACAGTGAAGAGCCGGATGATCGGGAGATTCCGGACGAAGATGATGGAATTGATATCATGTCGGCTACGACACCGTTGAGCAGAAAGGAAACTGCAAAGCTGATCGCTACAGGTAAGACTTCTCCGTTGCCACTGGATGAAATTTCAGATGCATTATCCATGGATACAGGATTTGTAGTACATGGAAGATATGATCTGGAAACTCAGAGCGGAATCGGTACAAGAGCCGGCCTGACAGAAGAACAGAAGAAATTATTCTCTTATTTTGTTCCTGTGCGTGGCATGAGCGAACAGTTAGTAGATGTTCTGGAGCAGGATAAGAACTGTACAAACCGGAAGGGAACGTCGAAGACAGGAAATCTCCTGATTATTGGAGATAAAGGAAATGGCAAGACTGTTCTTGCAGTAGATGTAGTTAAAGCAATCCAGAAGCAGAGAGAGATCCGTCAGGGTAAGGTAGCAATCGTGACAGGAGAGTCCCTGAATAAGAAAAAGATCGGAGATATTTTCGATAAATTATACGGTGGTGCTTTGATCATTGAAAAAGCAGGAAAGATGAATGAAAAGACAGTCGCCAAGCTGAACAGGGCAATGGAGCGTGATACAGGAGAACTTCTGATCGTGCTTGAGGAACAGAGAAAGCCGTTAGATCGTCTGCTTTCCTCCAACCGTGAGTTCAGGAGAAAGTTTACTTCCCGTCTGGAAGTGCCGATCTTCATTAATGATGAGCTTGTAACATTTGGTCAGACTTATGCCCAGGAGAATGGTTACAAGATTGATGAAATGGGTATTCTTGCTCTTTACAGTTGCATTGATTCTCTTCAGAGAGAAGATCATTCAGTAACTGTTGCGGAAGTAAAAGAAGTAATGGATAAGGCAATCGCACATTCACAGAAAGCTTCAGCCAAGAAGCTGGTGAAGAGAGTATTCGGAAGAAATACAGATTCGTCGGACAGAATTATTCTTTCCGAACGAGATTTCAACATTTAACGACAAAATTTAGTCAGAATTAATAGACAGTCTTGGGAAAGGCTGTCTATTTTTGTGCAAAAATATGTTTTCTCTTTCTTTTTTCAGGTACATCAAGTATAATGATGCTATGATGTTGGGAGCAAAATCCCAAGCAATGAAAGAATTCGAGCAGTGAGGTGGATTTATGGTTACAAAGAAGAAGGCAGTGAAAAAACTGCAGCCTTATGAGATAGGAGAACTGGATCACTACCTTTTCGGGCAGGGGAATCATTATGAGATTTATAAGAAGCTTGGTGCACATGAAGTGACAGCAGGTAAAAAGGGTGTTTATTTCGCAGTATGGGCTCCACATGCAAAGAGTGTTTCAGTGATCGGAGAGTTTAATGGATGGGATGCTGCAGCGGACAGGATGGAGCGGCAGGAGCCATTAGGAATCTATACAGTTTTTGTACCGGAAGCGAAAGACGGACAGATGTACAAATACTGTATTGAGACACAGAGCGGAGAGCTGATCTATAAGGCAGATCCATTTGCCAATTATGCAGAACTTCGGCCGGGAACTGCTTCCAGGATTACGGACATTTCTCATTTAAAATGGACGGATGACCGTTGGATGGAAAGCAGAAAAAAATGGGATAATAAAGAAAATCCGTTATCCATCTATGAAGTGCATATGGGTTCCTGGATGAGGCATCCGGGAAGGGAAGATGAGGGATTTTATACTTATCGTGAATTTGCAGAAGCGATTACAAAATATGTAAAAAAGATGGGGTATACGCATGTAGAACTGATGGGAATCGCGGAGCATCCATTTGATGGCTCATGGGGATATCAGGTAACTGGTTATTTTGCACCGACTTCCAGATATGGAACACCGGAAGATTTTGCTTATATGATCAATTATCTGCACCGGAATAGGATTGGTGTGATTCTTGACTGGGTTCCGGCACATTTCCCGAAGGATGCTCACGGACTGGCTGATTTTGACGGAACACCGACTTTTGAGTATGCAGATCCGAGAAAGGGAGAGCATCCTGACTGGGGAACGAAGATCTTTGATTATGAAAAGCCGCAGGTACGGAATTTCCTGATTGCAAATGCATTGTTCTGGATCGAGCATTTCCATGTGGACGGACTGCGTGTCGATGCAGTGGCATCCATGCTTTATCTTGATTATGGAAAGCAGGACGGACAGTGGGTCCCAAACAAGTATGGTGGAAATCAGAATCTTGAGGCGATTGAGTTTTTCAAGCATCTTAATTCTGTTGTACTTGGAAGAAATCCGGGGACGATGATGATCGCAGAAGAATCCACTGCATGGCCAAAGGTTACAGGAAACCCGGAGGATGACGGACTGGGATTCAGCCTGAAGTGGAATATGGGATGGATGCATGATTTTACAGAGTATATGAAGCTGGATCCGTATTTCAGGAAAAATGCACATCATATGATGACATTTTCCATGGAGTATGCATATTCGGAGAACTATATCCTTGTTCTTTCGCATGATGAAGTCGTTCATCTGAAATGCTCCATGCTGAATAAGATGCCGGGAGAAGGCTTTGACAAATATGCCAATCTCAAGGCAGCATATGCATTTATGACAGGACATCCGGGAAAGAAGCTTCTTTTTATGGGACAGGAGTTTGCACAACTGCGTGAGTGGAGCGAGGAGAGAGAACTGGACTGGTTCCTTCTTTCAGAAGAACCACATCAGCAGATCCAGAACTGGTACAGAGATCTTCTGCATTTATATAAGAAGCATCCTGCACTGTATGAGCTGGATAATGATCCGGCCGGATTTGAATGGATCAATAAAGATGATATTTTCAGAAGTATCTTCAGTTTTGTCAGACATTCAAAGGGAAAGAAAAAGAATCTTTTATTTGTGTGCAACTTTACTCCGGTAGCAAGAGAAGATTACCGGGTTGGAGTGCCGACGAAGAGGCAGTGTAAGCTGGTACTGAACAGCGACGAGAAAGAGTATGGAGGTTCTGGAGAAAAGAGAACCGAGATCTATAAGCCGGTGAAGAAAGAGTGCGACGGTCAGAAATATTCTTTTGCATATCCGCTCCCTGCTTATGGCGTTGCTGTATTTGAATATTAAAAGAATAGTTTCAAGATGGAGAAAACCACCGGATTTTAAAGAGAAGTATCTGAAAATCCGGTGATTTTTAGTTCCATATTAGACAAAAATAAGGAAGAATAGTAACGGTAATGACAAGGAAAAAAAATCTTGTAATGTTATAATAGATTTGTATACTTGCGTGATTTTATTTGATAGTTAAATAAAATTAAATTTTGCAAGGGAGGAAAAAGCATGAAAGGAAGAAGAGTCCAAAAGGTACTTGCAGCAGTGCTGGCGGTGGCAATGGTTCTGCCGATGACTGCAATACCGGCAAAGGCTGAGGAAGCGGAAGAAGTTACATATAAGCTTTATCCGAATCCTCAGGAAATGACGTATCAGGATGGAAGCTACATCCTGAAAAAGAATGTCAATGTCATTTATGATGAGGATATTGACGATGCAACAAAAGCACGACTTGAAGAGACTGCAGAACTGAAAGGTCTGAATGTGACAGAATCAGATGCAGAAAAGAGTGGTGCAACGAACATTTATGTAGGAGTTTACGGATCGGACGGAACAGTAGATGATCAGATCGTAGATGAATATGCTGTAGATACTTCATTATTTGATCATACCGATTCCTATTTCCTGAAAAGTGACAACAATACGATTGCTGTATTGGGAAAAGATACAGATGCAAGTTTTTATGGACTGACGACACTGTATCATGTACTTGCACAGACAGAGAGCCTGTCGATCAGAAATTTTACGATTGAAGATTATGCAGATGTTGTAAGCCGTGGATTTATTGAAGGATATTATGGAAATCCATGGTCTACAGAGGATCGTGTGAATCTGATGACATGGGGGGGATACTATAAGTTAAATGCTTATTTCTATGCACCAAAGGATGATCCGAAACACAGAGCAAACTGGGATGAACTCTATACAGATGAAGAGTTAGAGAGTAAGATCAGACCACTTGCAGAAGCTGGAAATGCTTCCAAGTGCAGATTTGTGTATGCCCTGCATCCATTTCCGAGTGGAAATAACTTCCGCTTTGATACAGATGCACACTATAATGAAGATCTTGCAAAATTGAAAGCAAAGTTTAAGCAGGTAATTGATGCAGGAGTACGTCAGATTGCGATTCTTGCGGATGACTTTGTAAATCCGGGAGCAGCAAATGAAGTAAGACTTCTGAACGATATGAGTACCTGGCTGGCAGAGGTGAAGCAGGAATACCCTGATATGAAGATGACACTTCCGTTCGTTCCGTATGATTATATGGGAAATGGAAGTTCCAGTGAACTTCAGACCCTGAAGAGTGTACCGGAAAATGTACAGATCGTTATGACCGGTGGACGTGTCTGGGGTGAGGTTACAAATAATTTTACTACTACATTTACAAATAATGTAGGAAGAGGTCCTTTCATGTGGATCAACTGGCCTTGTTCAGATAACTCACATAAGCATCTGATCATGGGTGGTAACAGCACATTCCTTCATGGTGGTGTTGATGCGTCTAAGATTCAGGGAATCATGCTGAACCCGATGCAGCAGTCAGAGCCAAGTAAAGTAGCTATTTTTGCAAATGCATCCTATGCATGGAATATCTGGGATACAGATGCCGATGCAGATCAGACATGGGAAGACGCATTTTCATTTGTAGATCATAATTCGGCAGTAGAGACAGAAGCAAGTGATGCACTCAGAGAGTTGTCCAAGCATATGATCAATCAGAATATGGACAGCCGTGTAACTGAGCTTCAGGAGTCAGTAGAACTGAAGGAAAAACTCAACGCATTTAAAGATAAACTGGAAACGGAAACGGTCACAGAAGCAGATGTGGATGATCTGATCCAGGAATTCCAGACACTTCAGGATGCAGCAGCATTGTATAAAGAATCAGGTAATGAGGCAATCAGAAATCAGATTGTTTACTGGCTGGATTGTTGGAAAGATACAACAGATGCAGCGATTGCATACCTGAATGGAGTAAAGAGTTCTCTGAACGGAGATGTATCCGCAGTTGTGGAATACAATACAGAAGGAGAAACGGCATTCGCACAGTCCAAGACGCATGATTTCCTGTATGTAAATTATCAGGAAGTCGCAGAAGTCGGAGTACAGCATATTGTTCCGTTTATTAAAAAACTGGCTGAATATGTATCAGGCAAAGCAGAACTTGCCCTGAATCCGGACAAAGTGATCCGTAAATACATCACAAGCCGTACAGACACACCGACAGGCTCTGCGGATAACTTATTTGACGGAGATGACAGCACAAGTGCGATTTATAAGACACCGAATAAGATTACAACAGGTACCTATATCGGAGTAAGTTACAGTAAGGCAATCAAGATCAATGATATCCGGTTCCTTCTTGGAGCAGGAAAAGATCATATGGATCAGGCAAAGCTGCAGTACACAACCGATGGAAAGACCTGGAAAGATCTGGAGCTTACAGGCATGAACAATAGTTTTGCAGGTGTCAGAAACCAGAACCAGGAAGTAAGTGTTGCAAAAGAAAATCTTCCGAAAGATTTTGAAGCAATGGGTATCCGCCTGATCGCAACAGCAGACAATGCAGCAGATGCATGGCTGCAGGTTAATGAGATCACGATCAACAAAGATGAGAATACAGATGACGGCGACGACAGCGAACTCAGTTATACATTAATGAAGCCGGATCGCTGGAGTGTTTACCAGGGATCAGAATCACTCCTTCGTGACGGAAATGACAGTACATTTATCTGGTTTAATACAGGTACTGGTGATGCTGTAAATGTAGATGATTTCCTTGGATACAATCTTGGAAAGGTTGCAACATTGGAAAGTGTACATATCGCAGTAGGATCACCGTCCAATGGTGATAAGTTTGTAAAATATGCAGTTGAGACATCTGTAAATGGAACGAGCTGGACAGCCGTTCCGGGATATGAATCCCATACAGGAACAACTTCAGGAACTGATGTACTGGATATTGAATTAAACGGACTTTCTGCACAGTATATCCGTATCCGCAATCTGGAATATCGACAGACTTGGGCGAGATTCTCAGAATTTACGGTAACAGAAAGAGTAAATAATACAGGAACAAAAGATAACGTATTTACAAATATCGAGAACTGTGAGGTCCTTGGAACAGCAGCAGAAGGAACTGTATCACTGAATGCAGCATCCTTAAGCGTAGGAGCCGGAAAGTATATCGGAATCGATCTTGGACATATCAAGGCGGTGACAGGAATTACCAGTCCGACAGGAACTTCACTGAAGTTACAGACTTCTATGAATGGGGTAGAGTGGACAAAGGTAACAGATCCGTCCCAGGCAGCCGATGCACGTTATATCAGACTTTATAATGATACAGATGCAGCAGTGGATGTAAGCTGGGATGCTTTCACAGTAACGTATGAATTTATTGGTGAAAAGACAGTAACCAGTGATTTTGCACAGAACGATGCAAGCCGTGATATGCGTGGAAGTGGAAACGTCAATAATGTTTTTGACGGAGACCTTACAACATATGGAACGATCACAGGTGTGCAGGATAGCGGAAAGAAGATCGTGTTTGACCTTGGACAGACGATCGACTTCAAGTCCATCCGTTACTATGTAAAAGAGACAAGCCTTGATTTCCTGCGTTATGCAAAATTTGAAGTAGCAAATGATCCTGATGCAGCAAACTGGACAACAGTGCTGACTGTAGGAAATAATTCTTTCGAGAATACAGCCAATACAGATACAGCAAAAGATTATGCAGCTCTGACACATGACAGTGAGAATCCTGGAAATATGTATGCAGAGCAGACGGGACTGAATGTAAGCGGACGCTACCTGAGAGTTGTACCGCTTAAGACATACAGTCACAGATGGGTTGATTTCTATGAGATCCAGATCAATGGCGGAGACTATATCTCTACAGAGTCAAATCGAGATATCGTATCGACCGTGATCGAAGAAAAAGGAAAAGTACCTTCCAATGTATTTGAAGAAGATTACCGTACAGTATACAAGCCGTCAGAAGCAAATGGATCATTTACTTATCGTATTTCCGATCTGGATGCAAAGAGAACGATCCGTATGATCCAGAATGGAGCAGCATCCGATGCAGTTGTAACTGCAAGAGTCGCAAATGAAGATGGAAGTGATATCCAGGCAGTTACACTTGGTAAACTGAGCCAGGCGATCAATGAATTTGCTGTAGCTTCAGATAAGAGAATCCTGGATGTAACAGTAACCTGGGGTGAAAATATTCCGGAAATTTCAATGATCAAGACAAGCAGTAAGGCAGCAGCTACAGTTGACAAGACAAAGCTGGATGAGGCGATTGCGGCAACAGGAAGCAGTGATGCAGCAAACTGGACAACAGATTCTAAAGCAGCAGTAGATAAAGCGAAAGCAGTTGCTGAAGAACTGAAAACGAATGAGTATGCTACACAGGATACAGTTGATACAGCAGCAGGTGCATTGAAGACTGCATGCAGTAAGGCAAAAGTAAAAGCAAATGCTACAGTTCTTGAGGCACTTCGCAGGGCAGTTGCAGAGAAGAAGAGCCAGAAAGACGGAGAGGTTGAAGTTTATACAGCCAAGACATTTACAGCATATGAAACTGTACTCAATAAGATTGTGGCAGCACTGGAAGATACAGATAATCTTTCCCAGGATACAGCAGAAAAGCTGAAGACTCAGATTGAAGAAAAAGAAGCAGCTCTTGAGTATTCAAAAGTAGAAAGAGAACTTGCTGAACTGGAGCTTCAGGCAGGAGTTGAGTATAATGCAGATGATTATACGACAGCATCTGCCAAAGCATATACCGATGCAAAGAAAGCTCTGAGTGATCTGATCGAAGCAGATAATACTACAAGAGTTAATCCGACAGAGATCGCAGCCAAGAAAGCAGCTTATACAGACAGTATTACAGCATTAGTTGATGTGAGAAGTCTGAAGAGCGTGATCGCAGAATGCAATGAACGGCATGAGGGAAATGAAAAGAAGTATACAGCAGCAAGCTGGAAGAATTACAGTGATGCACTGGATGCAGCAAATGCTGTTCTTGCAAATGGAACAACAGAAAGTGTACAGGAAGCAGAGACAGCTCTGCGGGCAGCAGAAGGAGCACTTGTACTGAAAGATACATCCGCAGTACAGACAGTCATTGATGAGATGAAGAAAGTCAATGCGGAAAATTACACAAGCGACAGCTATGCAGTCCTGAAAGCAGCTATCGCACAGGCTGAAAGCCAGATTGATGATGAGACAAAGGCAGATGCCAATATCCGTGCTATGCAGGATGCGAAAGCAAATCTTATCAGCATCGTGGAACTGAATGCAGCATTAAGTGATGCAGCAAAATATGAAGCAGCTAATTATACAACAGATTCCTATACAGTTCTGGCAGCAACTGTAAATGCGGATAACATGAATGCATTGAAGACATCCGGTACAGCAGAACAGATTGCAGAAGCAGTACAGTCTATCCGCAATGCAATCGATGGTCTTGTATTAAGAGCAACAGATATGGATGCTTACAGAGATAAGATTCAGTTCAAGTCTGAAGCAGGAGATTACACAGAAGAGACTTATACAGAGTATAAGGAAGCTTACGATGCACTGATGGCACTGGACAGCAGTACAGGAAATGTATCAGCAGATGAGTTCCAGGCAGCAAAAGCAAGATTTGAAAATGCACAGGCAGCACTGAAAATGATCAAGGCAGATTACACGAAAGTGGATGAAGCACTTGCAAAAGTACCGGCTGATCTGAGTATTTATACAGACGCAACTGTGAAGACACTGAAAGATGCGATCGCCAAGGTCGACAGAAATCAGCCATTGTCCAAGCAGGCAGAAGTAGATGCTTATGCAGATGCGATTCATGATGCAATCAACAACCTGGTTGTAAAATCCAAGTCTGATGATGGAAAGGATAACCAGAACGGTAATTCCAACAATGGTCAGAATAATGGAAATACAGCAGGTAATGGAAATGGATCGGGCAAAGGAAATGGCACATCCTCTAACGGAGCAGTCAAGACCGGAGATACTGCACCGATCGCAGGAGCATTTGCACTGATGATACTGGCAGCAGGGGCGGTTGTAACCGTGCTGAAAAGAAAAAGATACTAAGATGCAGCGTTAAAAATGCAAAGCAGGGTGTCCATACAAAAGGACACCTGAAATGAGATAATAAGAATCAGATGAGGAACTCTTATCTGGTTCTTATTTTTGTTACACAAATTTGAAAGATACCACGATATGCGAATGTTGGGTAGGATTGTGGGAGCACGTAGTGCGTAACAATCCGCAGGTATCATAGTCGGGGGCTTTTGACCCCGACATCATTTGAAAGCTTATTTTTAAAAAGATAAGTTGTAAACGCAGCCCCCAAATCAATACAGACCGGATCAATACGGCAGCAGTGAAGCAGCAGAAAGGAATATGACTTATGAGAAGAACAACTTATACAAACTGGATATCCAAGATTTTAAAAGAGATCGCCAACAGAAGAGGAGACCGGATGATCGAGAATCCTGCAGTTCAGTTTACGCTGGATGCAAAAGCAGGAGAATATGATGAAGTGTCTGATGAGACTTATAATTTCCTTTTGAATGAAGTTGAGGAACTGTCAAAATTCTGGTGTGATCAGAAAGAAGTACCTGCAGTTCAGATCCTTGGAGCTATTTTCAGAAAGATGAATCTGGATCAGAAGACCATCGGAGCTGTGGCAGAACGTCTGGCTGATCGCTATGCAGAGGAAGTTAAGCCATTTACAGAAAAAAATATAGTGCAGGACGAAGGGGATCTGGACTGGCTGTTCGATATGGAGACAGAAGAAAAAAATCAGGGGCTTTCTCCAAAAGAAATTTACAAGTTCGTTTCGGATCGCATTTATGGTCAGGACAGAGCTGTGAAGGCAGCGACTATGCTGCTTTATAATCATATTCACGCTCATAAAAGAAATATTCTTTTTGCAGGTCCGACTGGCTGTGGTAAGACAGAAATCTGGAGGGTAATGTCCAGGTTATATCCGAATATCAGGATTATTGACAGCACGATGCTGACGATGCAGGGCTGGAGTGGTTCATTTAAAGTAAGAGATATCTTTTCTTCCATGAGTCAGGAGGAAGCAGAAAAGGCGATTATTGTCTTTGATGAATTTGATAAGTTTTGTGAACCACTGTATGGTTCCAATGGTACGAATTATGGTGCTGCAGCACAGAATGAGTTACTGAAGCTCATTGAAGGAGGGCAGATTTACTTCCCTGCTGATAAAGGAAAACCTGCATTAGAACTCGATTCTTCCGGAATCAGTTTTGTATTCTGTGGAAGTTTTGAACGCCTGACTGATGTGAAGACAGAGAGCGAAAGTTCAATGGGATTTGGAAATAAGATTCAGAAAAAAGATGCATATGTCCAGTATGAAAAAGAAATCACAGTAGAAGATCTGGTCAGATATGCAGGAATCCGACAGGAAATCGGTGGACGCATTAATCAGATTGTCCAGTTGCAGGGAATGACGGCAGAAGATTATAAAAAGATCCTACAGGATAAGACAATTTCACCGTTACATCAACTGGAACGCCAGTATGGTGTGAAACTCCGGCTTGGTGAGAGGGAAAGAGAAAAGCTGGCTCAGGAAGCGGAACGCACGAAGATGGGAGTGCGCTATCTGCGGAGTAAGATCCAGCAGATGTTGGATGAACAGCTTTTTCAAAATGATGAGCAGGATGAGTATGAACTGGAACTGTAAAGTGTTATTGGGATGTAATGGGTGTATTGGATTTTGTAGTGTTTTATAATTCAGACATACATCCTCAACCCCCTGCATAGATTGTAAAAAATAAACGATGCAGGGGCTTTTCCATGAGAGATTATATTGAGGAGCGGGCGGTGGAGATCGCAGACTATATTATAGAAAATAGTGCGACGGTGAGACAGACTGCGAAACAATTCAGGATAAGTAAGAGTACGGTACATAAAGACGTCACCGAGCGGCTTCTTCAAATCAATCCCTCTCTGGCACAGGAGGCACGAAAAGTGTTGGACATGAATAAATCAGAACGGCATATCAGAGGTGGGATGGCAACAAGAGAAAAATATCTCCATCAACATTTGCGACATATGTAAATGAGAGCAGATAAATGAGAGAAAAATAGAATTTAGTTTAGATAACAGAGAGAGCAGAAGGACAGAATCTCAAAGGAGCAGATAGGGATTCAAAGTCCTTTTGCTTTTTCTTTTCTGATAACAGGAAGATATGTTATAATGCAAATAATGATGAAACTATGAAATAGACGATAAGATAAACGAAAGCAGGCAGTAAGATTCTTGAAAGGGGCAGATAAGTGCGGGCTGTAATTATTGAGAAAGACGAAAAAATACTGCAGCAGATACAGTCAATCCTGCAAAAAGTTGATTCCGGTTATGAACTGGTAGGGACAGCCGTGAATGGACAGTCGGGCTATGAGCTGATCAGTGCATTGCATCCGAATCTGGTGATTATGGATATAGAATTACCACGAATGAATGGAATGTCGATGTTGAAGAAACTTCGTGCAGAAGCATTTGATTTTAAAGTGGTAGTTTTGAGTGGAACGGAAAATTTTCAATATGCAAAGCAGGCGATTGAATTGAGCGTGGACGGGTATATCATGAAACCTATCCGTCCGCTTGAGTTAAAAAGGGCATTGATGCAGATCTGCGAAAAAATGAGAAATGAGTATTGGCTGAATGCATCCTTTACAGTGGAGAATCTCCTGATCGGGTGTATGAACGGGCAGTATCAGCCGGAGAATAAATTAAATGAGATTACAGTCAGAAATTATGGATTTACGGTGGAAGACTCTTGTGGGATGTTTATTTTGTGGTTTGGGGAAGATTTTGAAAAAAATAAAGCAGAAGCAGTTCATTTGCTGAAAAGAAGTCTGCAAAAAGAAAATAAATTCAGAGTCTGCATTCTTCCATTGGAAGTATGGCAGGAAATATTTGTGATTGTATATCAGACAGCGGAATTTGAAATGGCAGAGCAATACTTCCAGGAAAATATTGTCCCTATGTTATGCAGTAATCTCAATGGGGATGTAGTCTGCGTGTGGAAAAGAATCGATCATATGATGGATCTTTGGCAATATCGGACAAAAATACCGTTATTGCGGCAGTGGAATCTGACGCTTGGAAGAGGTGTGCTGATCAGTGAGAAGGGAATAGCGGGACGGGAACTGGAGCTTCTTCCATTGAAATATCCTGCAGAACTTGAATTACGGGCAAGAGATTGTACGTTGGCGGGAAGAAAAAAAGAGCTGGAAAAGTGCTTTGAAGAATTATGTGAAATGCTGGAGGGGCAGTTTTGTTTTCCCGAGACACTGAAAGATTGTCTGATTCGTTTCAGTCTGAACATCGTAAATATGTATAAGATCCAATGGGAGCTTGGAGCAGAAATTCAGGTACTTATTCTGATTCTTGAAATAGGTCAGGCAACGAGCTGGAAGCAGATTCGAAGAGCGATAGAAGAATTATTAAATTATTTTAATTTTGAAAAAGAGGATCTTCAGGGAAATGAAGCATTCAGTATGATGGTCCGTAAGGCAGTCGAGATGGCAAAAAAATATTATAGTGAGGGGATTACCCTGGAAGAGACAGCCAGCAGGCTTTATGTTTCGGAAGAGTATCTGAGTACGCAGTTTAAGAAAGAGACACAGAGCAGTTTTACAGAAACAGTACGGAAATTCAGAATAGAAAAGATCAAAGATCTGTTACTGAACAGCAAGTTAAAATTAAATCAGATTGCGGAATTAACAGGGTATTCAGACCCCAAATATATGAGCCGGGTATTTAAAGAAGAAGTGGGGATGCTTCCAACAGAATTTCGTAAAAAAATGCAGTAAAATAGATTAAAATAGTCCACCTTTTTAAAAAATTTCCACCTTTTCAAGATAGAAATGTATGGTATGATACCAACTGACTTAGATGAAAAGGGTTTCATACATTGTATAGTCGGGGAATAAAGAGGTGAGAAGAATGAGTAAGATGCAGATTACATTTAAAAATCCTGAAGAAATCGTAGCTTTTGTTAATACTGTTTCAAGATATGATTTTGATATGGATCTGAAAAAAGGTCGTGCAGTGGTAGATGCAAAATCATTGCTTGGCATTATGCACCTTGGACTTAATAACGTGATTGAACTTCAGATGTATTCGGATCATTGTGAAGAATTACAGAAAGAACTTGAAAAATATGCAGCTTGATTATAGAGAAAAATAGGATTGAAAAGAGGAAGCGGTTCTGGTAATGCAGGGCGGCTTCTTTTTGTTGCAAAACCCAGTGAACTGCATCCGGAAAACAGTAGAGATAGCCGGTGCGGGATATCGTAGCTTCTTTTTTGCAAAAACCCGGTAAGCTGCATCTGGGAAACAGTAGAGATAGATGGTGCGGAGTATTGTAGTTTCTTTGTTGCAAAAACCTGGTAAGCTGCAGTCGGGTTCACATGAGATATAATTTGCCGGAGGAAGAACACTGAACTGTTAAGTGATGTGTTGTGGGCAATGGTGAGCCGTAGGTGTCAGCCAGCTCAATTTATGACAGTTTGGAGGATTGAAATATGTACAGTTTGGAAGGACAACAGTTTGGAAGGACTGAAATAATGCTTGTAAAAGCGGGAAAGCTCTACTATAATTAAGGGTACGGAACAAAAAAGAAGATCTTATAAGATCATATTTTACAGGAGGAGAGCCTTGAAGAAAGAGTTAGTGATCGTTCTTGATTTCGGTGGCCAGTATAACCAGTTAGTTGCACGCCGTGTCAGAGAATGTAATGTATATTGTGAAATTTATTCTTACAAGACGGATATTGAGAAGATTAAAGCAATGAATCCTAAGGGAATCATTCTGACAGGGGGACCGAACAGTTGCTATGAGCCGGATTCACCGACTTATACAGATGAGCTGTTCAAGCTTGGTATTCCGGTTCTTGGGTTATGTTATGGAGCACAGTTGATGTCTCATGTTCTTGGCGGAAAAGTTGAGAGAGCAGATGTCAGAGAATACGGAAAGACAGAAGTTATTATTGATAAGAGGGAATCCAAAGTTTTTGAGGGAGTATCTGAAAAGACAATCTGCTGGATGAGTCATTTCGATTATATTTCAAAAATTGCACCGGGATTTGAGATTTCTGCACATACAGCAGACTGTCCTGTGGCAGCAGCCGAAAATGAAGCAGAAAAGCTGTATGCAATCCAGTTCCATCCAGAGGTACTCCATACTGCTGAAGGAACAAAGATGATCAATAATTTTGTAAAAAATGTCTGTGAATGTGTTGGTGACTGGAAAATGGATGCATTTGTGGAGAATACAATTAAAGAGATCCGTGAAAAAGTCGGAGACGGCAGAGTACTGCTTGCATTATCAGGCGGAGTTGATTCTTCAGTGGCAGCAGGATTACTTTCCAGAGCGATCGGAAAGCAGCTTACCTGCGTATTCGTAGATCACGGTCTTCTTCGCAAAGATGAGGGAGATGAGGTAGAGGCTGTATTCGGACCGAAAGGACAGTTCGATCTGAACTTTATCCGTGTGAACGCACAGGAGAGATATTATAATAAACTTGCAGGCGTTACAGAGCCGGAAGCAAAGCGTAAGATCATTGGTGAAGAATTTATCCGTATTTTTGAAGAAGAAGCAAAGAAGATTGGTGCAGTTGATTTCCTTGCACAGGGAACAATTTATCCGGATGTTGTAGAAAGTGGTCTCGGTGGAGAATCAGCAGTGATCAAGTCCCACCACAACGTAGGAGGACTTCCGGATTATGTAGATTTCAAAGAAATCATCGAGCCGCTTCGTGACCTCTTCAAAGACGAGGTTCGCAAAGCAGGATTGGAACTTGGACTGCCGGAGAAGTTGGTATTCCGTCAACCATTCCCAGGACCGGGACTTGGAATCCGCATCATTGGTGAAGTAACAGCCGATAAGGTTCGTATCGTTCAGGATGCAGATGCTATCTACCGTGAGGAGATTGCCAATGCAGGACTTGACCGCACGATCGGTCAGTACTTCGCAGCACTGACGAACATGAGAAGTGTTGGTGTTATGGGTGATGAGAGAACTTATGATTATGCCGTTGCACTGAGAGCAGTGAATACAGTTGATTTCATGACTGCAGAGGCGGCAGAGATCCCGTATGAAGTTCTGAATAAGGTGATGAGCAGAATTATCAATGAAGTGCGTGGAGTAAACAGAGTATTCTATGATCTGACGAGTAAGCCACCGGGAACGATTGAATTTGAATAAATCGAGTTGCTTAAAAAAGCCAGTGTTTATGCGGGTTTCAGCGATT